>Ga0255336_100187_pt1 | contig 131321 bp, 151 predicted proteins | sample MeOH1_35cm_T3_17_FD_189102 | JGI IMG/M metagenome (GOLD analysis project Ga0255336, IMG submission 189102) | Sandy soil microbial communities from University of British Columbia, Vancouver, Canada - MeOH1_35cm_T3_179 | ecosystem: Engineered > Artificial ecosystem > Sand microcosm > Unclassified... | reverse complement strand
CGAGGAGGAGGAAGAAGGAATCGAGGAGGAGGAAGAAGGAATCGAGGAGGAGGAAGAAGGAATCGAGGAGGAGGAAGAAGGAATCGAGGAGGAGGAAGAAGGAATCGAGGAGGAGGAAGAAGGAACCGAAGAGGAAGAAGGAATCGAAGAGGAAGAAGGAATCGAAGAGGAAGAAGGAATCGAAGAGGAAGAAGGAATCGAAGAGGAAGAAGGAATCGAAGAGGAAGAAGGGATCGAAGAGGAAGAAGGAATCGAGGAGGAAGAAGCGAGTGCGAGAGGAGGCGAGGCCAGAGTGCAGGAAGAGAATGTTGTGGGTGAGGCCAGAGAAGAGAGCGGAGCGGTGGATACCGGAGCGCAGGCAGGGGAAGGGAGGAATAGGAGATCGTTGAGAAGCAGGTTCGGCAGAGTGCGCGACTTTAGCAAAGGCCATTTCCTCACGTTTCGGAGACGGTCAGGTGGGACAGAGGAAGAAGGCTGATTGTGTCCAAGTTGAAAAAGGCTGATTGTGTCCGGGTTGAAGAAGGCTGATTGTGTCCAAGTTGAAAAGGCTGATTGTGTCGAGGTTGAAGAAAGCTGACTGTGTCCAGGTAGAAGAGGGCTGGTTGTGTCCGGGTTCAAACTGTCACGGGAAGAGCAAAGCTGGCTGCGTGCTTGATCCAGAGCTACATGTTCACCTTGTGCCGTAATAGTTTCTAAGAGACACCCCATTTCATCAATAAAACAATTTTGACAAGCGAATCCATGCCCTCAAGGTTCGAATTTCCATGTGCTCACGCCAAGATGTCGGCTTGGCAAACACAAATCTTTGACCAAGGCGAGTGCATCACTGACTGGTTCAGCCCTCATTTGTCGTGATATGGCTCTATCCATCCTACAATGTGTTGGTTATATCTTCCAAGCTCAATTTAGGTATTGGTGGCGATGCGGTCTCTTCATGGTCCCTCCGCGTGCGGTCACAACAGACTAGTCAGGCTGGTCCCATGGGCCCAGCTCGAAATCAGGGTCATCATTCTCTGAAATCACCCATCTGATCCACTGTGATAGATCTGGAACAGGCTGCTTCCGATGTCCTTTTCGTAGCAGAACGGCGTGAGCGGCCCGATACCAAATATCCTGCTGTTCGATGAACCGATTGACGACTTTGTGGCTCCGCCGGGCCATTGCCCGTGACGGGGTGCGTCCGCTTTCGGTGTCGAAATGGTGAATCGAAAGCAGTTTGCTCGATCGATACTCGACGGGTGTGCAACCCCGCCGTTGCCAAACTTGTTCGCCGATGGAGTTGAGCATGGACTCGCGTACGGCGACGGTCGAGTCTCCATCTAGGACCGCGGCAAATGGGGTCAGCCCTCTCGCAACGATCATCCTCTTGATCGAGGCAAATGGATATATTTTTGATTGTGTGGACATGTTGAGCTCTCGAGCTTTGCACACTCCTTCGAATATTTTGAACGCACGGGAGGTGTCTTTGATCCGATCCCTTGCACATGCATGTTGTTCCTCGATCATTCGTTGTTGATCCAGGCCATAGATATCCTTGAGGCCGAGGTATTCCGAGTCTTCCAGAGTCCCGAAAGTCTCGTCACCCTCCAGGATTATCTCATAGAGAGACTCTAAAAAGGTGTTCAGGTAGAACAATGCGGGAAATAGACGGTCGTGCAGCAAGCGTGCCTTGCCCCTCTTCCAGTCCTTCCCCTCGTCCTTGTGCTTTTCGGGCTCGGCAAGCGTCAACTTTGACACAATCCTGTCGGACAGAGTGGCAGCAAGAGACTGCAAAGCGTGGTACTGACGATCGACCTGGATGACATAGACCAGGCCGCCTTGATTGCCTCGCCATGTCGGCGGGAGGTGCAGACGCGGATGGCGTTCCAGGAGGCTCTTGCAATACTGAGTACAGATGCTCTTTTCGTGGTGATGAATCAGTTGATGTAGTGCACGGTTGGTGATCCGAAGTGTGAGGAGATCTTTGAACTCAAGCCAACTCAACACCTCGGCGATGATCTCGGTCGGTTGTCGAAGTAAAAGTGGAAGGACTCTGGCAGGGTCGGGCAGAGTATTCATCGCCGATCATCCGTGCGACCATAGTATTCGTGAATATCGGGTGAATTCCTCTCTGAACGGATTGATCTCACTACAATAGCTGAGAGGGCAGGGCCGTGAGGGTGAAAAATTCTAGACGTCTGGCCCAATGGAAACGCTGGAGAACGGTGGTCATGTCTAAGAGGATGGCACGCGGCAATGCGTTCGACCACAGAAACGAACCGAAGAGTATGGCGGAATGATGAGGGGTGCAACGACGGGGGATGATTGATTCAACTCCCCAGCTGAGATAATTCATGAGATTGTGCTGGAGTGGTCTTGTAGGCAGCAACAAATTAATGCAGTGGTCAGCACTCGATCAAGAAGTGGGGCGCCCGGCGAGGCTGAATCCCTGGCCTGGCGCTTGGACCGCCGCTTGTTTTTTGCCGAATTTTGAATGCAGTCTCTCCGCCGAGCAAAAGCATCCCACTCACGGCTTCGTGTGCAAGCATGGCTCCATACGACAATGATTCTTCCTCTGACAGCGGCGACGACTATGCTACCACCAATGTCACACTCGGCTATACCACCACAGAGTCGACCGGCGATGACATCAGTCATGTCGGTGGACATCCCGTACGTCTCAGAAGCAGCATGGCGGCGACATCGCTAACACCGGCAGACGTGGTTAGATGAAAGATGCACTCCTCCGGCGGCGCTGGCTCAATGCAAAGTCTGCCATGGATACATGTCTCTCCTGCTCCAGTTGAACGCCGACCTCCAACAGCACTTTCCCCACGACGAGCGGCGACTCCATGTGCTGTGCTGCCGCAAGAAGACCTGCTCGAAGAAGATCGGAAGTGTCCGAGCTTTCCGAGAAGTGAGAAAAGGGAAGACGATGGAGAGGAAAGAAAAGCCATCGAGCACCCAGGGCGCCACCAAACTTTCGGCCAACGGCCCGGCGCAAGACCTGGGAAGCGCTCTCTTCGGGACGTCCACTTCGATACCACTGTCCCACAGTTCCAATCCGTTTGCCCACCCCCGTGCGGGAGAAGCCCACTCGCCAGCGATGAACCCTTTCTCCTCATTGCCACCACCTTCCACTCTCGCCGCGAAACCTCCTCAACGGCCGGCGGACGAGATACACCTTCCGTCCGAGACGTTTGCCGAGAAGCTTCGGATCTCCTCTGATTCCACTTCCCAGGCCGACAGCGCAGGACGGGCAGATCCATGGCCGAAGCAGTCTGAGTTTCCACCACCGTTTCCGTATTTCTATCTGGATGCTTATCCCGAGGATCTGGATGCCAGTCTAACGAGAGCTGTGGCCGGACCGTCCACATCTGAATATGATGCCGACGACAGCGGTGCCAGCAATGCGGTAGACCGGGACACATTCGAATCGTCCCTCGACAAGACGTTTCAGAAGTTTTCCGACCGAATAGCACAAAATCCAGAGCAAGTCCTCCGGTACGAGTTTCAAGGTCAACCGTTGCTCTATTCCGGCTCTGATGGGGTCGCATCACGATTCGTGGTCCCCCACGGGAAGGCCGGAGCCGTCAGAGGCATACCCCGGTGTGAAAATTGTGGGGCACAGAGGGTTTTTGAGTTGCAGCTGGTGCCGGGCTTGATATATGAACTGGAGAAGGACGACGTGATGGACCTGGAAGACGGCATGGAGTGGGGGACCATCATTGTGGGCTCCTGCGCCAATAACTGCGGTGAACTAGGCAAGATTTCATTTCGAGAGGAGTGGGTGGGTGTCCAATGGGAAGAAGGGGTGGCGAGAAAAAAGTGAATGCTCCTTTACCGCGGAGTCCAATTCCAATTGGCCGTCAAGGATTCTCTCCCTTCAATTCTCTATCCACCGTCTCGCTCTATGAGCGGGTGGCACCAGACATCGCATACAAATCACCTCGGTGCTTGCCCGTGGGTATGGCCCGGTTTGAGGCGAACCTCACCCTTTCTCGTGATGACCCAGTTGGTCCGAACTTGTCCCTCCTTTTCGGTTGGAGAGCGCGGATCGGACAGACTGGGTTCCTTGGGTCTTAATGCACTAGATGACCAGGGTCATGCTGAATTTCCCGACAATACGAGAAATACTGGTAGCCTAATCTGTCTTCACAGACCTTGTCTTCCACCGACGGCGGTGCCCTGACGGGTACAGTTCTGGCGCGTTACAAGAAACCAGCGTCACTGCTTCATCCCATCTTACGGGCAAGCTCTCAGAGCACCGCTGTCGGGTGCAAGACAAGGTCCGATCCCAATCCTAATCAAGGCCCACGCCCGACGCCCGGCCTCTTTCCGCACCACACTTTTGTCCAATCCAACCTCCATGACTGACACACGACAAGGTATCGTTCCGCCGCCAGCGCTGCACCAAGGCAAGCGACCTTCAAAATCCGAATTCCCTTCCCAGCTTCACTTCCATGGCACCGTCGCCGAATCCGCTACGTCATACCTCGAGGGAGCCGATGGATATTCCCCAGCCCGCGACCCAGCCCGCGACCCAGTCTCCATTCGGATGGCTGACGCGAATCTGTCGCGTGCCAGCGAGATGAGTCCCCACAAGATGGACGGATAACCGGGGCGACAGTAAACTCCGAACTTGGCCCAAGGACTGCGACCTCATGTCCCGTCCTGTGCGAGTCAGACGATTCCACAATGCTCCTCCAGCTCGAATGCGTGCTGTTGTTCTTGTACAGAGGGACGATCTCTCAACATACATGGGATATGTGTACGCCAATCCGCCCCTGAGTGGCAGGCACTTTCTATAGCCTGGATCGTGTCATCCTGTTAGTGTCGCTCTTGGCGGCAGCCATCACTGGCCTGGCCATGTATCCCGAGAGTGGTTGCATTAGTAGCATGGTTTCCAGGACAGGAACGGAGTACCACCTACCCTTACGGTCATAGTAATGGAACAATTTGACATTCGAGGGTACGGGATGATATGGACTACTTTCGATGAAGCATTGGCTTACCGCACTCTCTTTGTCCCGCAAATCAGAGTCAATCTGCATTCCATCCCTGGAGTGTACTAAGGCAACGCAACTCAATGTAGAGGAATTCGGACAACGGAGATCCTATCTTGTATCGACGTCAATTTTAATCATGTGCGCCGGGCCAAATCGCACAGCTGTCGGCGATAAAGTGCTTGCATTTCACTTGGTCACTAGTTGTGACTTGGTCCACCCAGGAGAAGTTGCCGGGACGTGATAGGAGCTTTGACACATGACAAAATAGGAGATGTCGATTGTGGCTGGACCACAGTGTCACCTTGCCTGGAGAGAAAGAAGTCGGGTGGCCTTTGGATTCATTTGGGATGACTATGTACTGACTACCTAAACACCACGCAGAGCAATGCCCTCCGGGTCCACAGACAACCGTTCGGCTGTTTGGCTACCTATACTACCTAATGCTTCGCTGCACGCACACATGGAACCATTTCCTCCTGATGCCCGACTCGTAAATTCAACGCCGGTCTGGCCGTATCATGCATGTGTCGCATCAATGTTATGCTATCGTAACAGTTCGGTCATGACACGATGGGGTGTCTTGAAAATTCTTATCGTAATCAATTAATGGCTGGTGGAGCGGGAGAGCCGGCCGGTGGCGAGAGAGCGGTCGTCACGATCTCGGCATGAGCTCTTCTCCCAGTTGCAGGGCCAATCCTTGGGTGGTGGGTGTCTTGCGTTGTGCGTTCGGGCTTCCGGATGGAGGCATCAGAGAGTCAAAGTTCAACCCGCGGCGGGTAAATTGAGCGGGCGTCTTCGCCGCGCGCGGCGTCCGCGCTCCCCATTGAGCGGGTGCCGGCGAGGGAGTGACGTTGCAGAAATCGGCCAGGTTGAAATTCTGGCCCGGCGTCTGGAGGGCCCCGTTGAACAGGCCGAGGTTGGTCCCGGGCGTATTCATGACCGACGACGGGAGGTGGGAATGCTGGGACGGGGGCGTCGACGGCGGCTCTTTGGACGAGCTCGAGAGACGATTGACGGTGATGGCCGGCGAGCGAGAGGGTGAGTTGGCGAGGTACAGGAGTAAGTCTGCTCCCGCCTGCTTGGCGTTGAGGTTGGTGAACCGTTTGGTCGGAGGGGGGGTGCGAGGGGGGGAGGAGGAGATGATGCTGCTGGACGGTTCATGTGCAAAAGAAGGCATGGGCAGGTCATGATCTTCGTTGTCCGATTGGATATCAAACATGGGAGAATCGTGCTGCGAGGCCGGCGGCAAGAGGCCGGCGTCCGAGACAAAATGGCCGTGGTCTGTAAATGTGGAAGAGCGTGAGAGCACGGGAGACGACTGTGGCAGTCCACGGTCGTGCTTCCAGGTCATGCTCGTCGCCAGCCGATCGCCTCCCGCCGACGACGTCGATCGGACTCGTTTCCGCGAACCTTGGGGGTGATCAGGCACCTTGAAGGCCGCACCGACGGGCTTGGAAAATCGGTTGGTGGCAATGGACGAGGTCGGGATGAAATCGTCCGACGAGCTCGACGAGGAGTCGGACGGAACATGGTGATGTCCATGATGGCGGTCCAGCTCGTCTTCCTCGACGAATCCTCTCTTTCTCTTCAATTTTTCCGCCACTTCAGGCTCGATCGTGCTCAGGGTGCGGTCTTGCCAACCATTGCGAGCTTTGAAGCTGGCAAAGGCCAGACAATCTTGCAGATTGCGGGCCACCTGGGCATGAGTTAGCATTCTGTTCTCGCCCGAGGTTGGTCCCCCACCTTTGCAATTTCGACTCGCCTCATGACCTTTTCGGCCACTTGGGCGGCCGCGTACGGGTGCTGTGTGGAAGCCATGGTGCTGGTGACGCAGCTCGAACTGACGATGGACATGGAGGAAGGGCGAGAAGGAGATTGGGCCGGCCACAGTCAAATATCTGAGCTTGCCCCGGGCGTCCGTCCCGAGCACAGAGCCAGGAGAGTCGTCGGTCGAGTCGTGGGGCTCCGACGGGGAGTGGCACACACGCACACACTCACGCCCACCCAGCGAGACAGCTCTCGGTCCAACGGCGACGAGCTATGCCAGGAGCAGCTCCATTCCAGAAGCAGGGACAACAACGGCAGCGGGTGAGGAAAGCATGGTGGTAGAATCGTTGAGCTTGCACGGTGCTCCTCGACTAGTAGTACTAAAATGACAAAGAATGCAGCGGAGAGCGCGAAGAGCGGGCCCTTGGGGCACACGGGAAGCTGGCTTGAAGAGCAAATAGCCGTGTGCCGTGGCTGGACGGCGTCGGGCATCATTGGCCAGACACTGGCATGCTCGCGTGTGCTTGGTGGTGGTTAGATTGCCTCTGATGGTCTTCAAAAGCCCCTCAATGGCCTGCCGTCGCGCGCCCTCAGCCAGCGCCCGCGCGACAGCCGAGTCCACCTCAAACCAGTGGCCCAATTAACACCATGACCACGCTGCAATCGCCCACGCCTTCATGACCCCGATCGTGTTGCATACTGCGTGTGCTGCATCTCGGAGTTCGGGTCGTGCAGCGGCTGGTCGTGTGTCGGGGCGTGCATGTTGTCCTTTTTTTTGCTTTTGCCCGATCGTGGTCATCAATCAAGGCCGGACTGGAGCGTCCCCCGATCAACTCGAGCCAGTTGACACGACGGACCCAAGACAAGGACCAGGGAGACGGGGTGCAGGAACTCCCAGGTCCGATCGACGTCTGTCAAAAGTACTGTACTAGGCCACCCTTTTTGCCCAACGACATGTTTCTGCACGCTGGCCTGCAGGAAGCGGCCTCGCTTGAAAGGAGCCGCAAGATATATCATTGTCATCTCAGGCACCGAGGACCAACTTTCTTGGACCAGTCTCGCTGCAGATCGTCGAGTTGCTATCTCCGTCTTACCGCCTGGTCGACAATCTCGGCGACGCCGTCGCCCTCGAGGGAGAAGCTGGGCGCCTTACCGATACCTTCGACTGCAGATGCTTGGCCGCATGCTCCCTTTGATGACCCAGTCTGCACATTCTGGCTGGAACTGTCTAGAACCGATGGGGCATCGCTGTGGGAGCTCCAGCGATATGGTGTGCCTGGACATCTCGGTGAGCTCTGCTGCTCCCTGCGAGCAGATCGAACTCTATTTAAGCACAGAACAAAGAACGAGATTGAAGACCATCTATTCAAAGCGCAGCAGAGCTTCCTGTACTCGACTCCCCGCCACTCTGCACATGGGAGCACGAGTGGGCGGTGGCATGGATTCTCTTCTCCCTCCGAGGGGCGTTATGATTTCGAATGAGCAACGGCATAGACCGACATGGTCCGCTATGTCCACACTTTTCAGTACATATGAAAGCAGGAGCCAAATCTGCCCGCGTGAGATTCCCCATCTCCCAGGTAATCAACCACATGTCTCGCTGCTGCTTGCGTCATCGATGGCAGTGGTGGAGCAGCCGTGCATGTCCTGGCCGGCTGAATAGGCACGGGGGCCAGTGGGAGGCGCCCGCAAGACCTGGGACCCAGCATTGGCTCTCGGACAATGCTCTGGTCCACTGCGATAGCCAAGCCGAGTGAGACACTGATACTGCTGCTGGGGGGTTGGTGCAGCTGGCTTCTACTTCTGCTTGTCCGTCCGACCTCCGACCGCCAAGCCCCAGCCAGTATGCGGCATCATCATGGGTGCGGCCGTGGGCGTCGACTAGAGCAACCATTGACTGCGGCTTTGACACTCTGGTGCTGCTCCCTCTCTTCTTCAACCATCATCAGCAGCAGTAGCAGCCTCCTCAACGTCGTCGCTCGTTTCCCACCGCCAGCCCGGATTCCCTTCGTCTGTTCTACCCCCCTATCACGACTTGTTCCCCCCGCCGCACATGCATGTGCTTGCAGTCATTACAGCCCTTTCCCGCCACCTCTAAGGCACGGCGACATCTCCACGATCAATCAATGATCCGAGCGTAACGGGACCGTCTCCTCCTCCACCACCATGGCCCTCTTCAAAGAATTGCGGCGGCGCTCCAAAGCCAGCTTCCGAGCATCGGATCACTCGTCCAACGAGTCGAACGGGACCGTTCCGACGGCCAAGTCATCGTCGACGTTGAGCTCGGGATACGGCAGCACGACACCTCCATCGACCTATCATGCCAATGGTTCGTCGACCAATGTTGCCGCGTCCAATGTGGCGGCGCCCAAAACCAACGGAGAGACGCCTCCGGTGCCTCCACGGCCGTCTCCGTCGGTGATCGTGCCGAGTTCCAACCGGAACAGCATGATCGTGAGCATGAGTACATCGTCTGCGGTGCTGATGAGAGAACTAAGTGTGATGTAGGCCATGTCACCGTCTGTCACCAATGGGACCATGCGTGTGCTCCTCCCGACGTCGCCCTTTGCCCCCAAAATCACATCGATCTTGGACAATTCAGTGGTAGGGGAGCCTGAACCCTGGGATGGCGGAGGTGTTCTTGTCGGCTGACGGGTGGAAATTCAGGTGTACCAGAAAGTGCTCCTCGTCTCTGGAGAGATCGGTGACGGGCAGCAGAAGCCCATGGACGGAAACTTGACCGTCCACCATGACAAGGACGGTCAATCGTTCCCGCCGACCAATTGGCCCGTTTCCGAGTCCTTGTTCAAGGCTCTCGTCTACCTGTCGCCGGGGTGGAACAAACTCCGGTTTGACTTCACGTCGCCGAAGCTGAATGCGGCCAGCAGCAGCTCGGCCCCCTCGATGCATTCGTCGTATATGATGCTCAACTACCTTCCGCTGAATAGTGCGCCGCCATTGCAGCTGGCCATCATTGCCGGCTGCGATTCACCGTGCACCTACGACGCCACCCCTCCACGGATGCAGTCCGAAGGCAACGACCTGAGCATCGCGATCCGGAAATTCCGAATGGCCGCTCATCTGTGGCAGGCCTTTACCGCCGAGCAGATGTACCGGCATAAATTTGGCCGGAGATGCTTTCGATTTGACGAGGAGTGGCAAACCGGCACCCTGTCCCTGCGGGATTGGGAGACCGGGCAGATGAAGAATGAGACCAAAGTCCATGTCATCCGTTCCGACAAGACGACGGCCGAGTTGCGCGATTTGCAATATGCGCAGCAATACGGTCCGGCGGCCAAAAAGGGCGACCTGTACGCCATCGCCGCCGAGGCGATCAAGAAACACTTCCACATGCGCCCCGGTCAAAAGCAGTATGTCGCCGCTCTCCTGCTTGATGCTCATTGGGACCCGGCCGTGGGGACCATCACCGGCCACGCCGCCCTCGGGGGCACCAGCGACGACCTTCAACTGGCCGTGTTCGGATCCCACGCCCTCCAGAGCTATCCATCCTGCATTGATGAGGTCGTCCCGGCCTTCATGGACTGCACCCCGACCGACACCCGGTTCGTCGCGAATGACTGCAACGAGTCGGGCAGCAGCTGGGAGGCGGCCAACATCGGCATCGGCGCCCATCTGCATGAAGTGGGCCATCTGTTTGGCTGCCCTCATCAAGAATCGGGCGTCATGCTTCGAGACTATGTCACCTTCAACCGCACATTCTTGATTCGGGAACCCCTCTCGACGAGAACCAAGTCGCCCGGCTTGAAGGTCTGTCGGATCGAAGACGAGTGTGGATGGCATCGACTGGACGTCCTGCGTTTCCGCCACCACCCGTGCTTCCGGCTCCCCAGCGACGAGAGCCCGGCGCTGTCCCAAGACGATGGTATTCAATATTTCCCCGTGGGCAACGGACGACTCATCTGCTCGGCCGCCTCGGGAATCTCGTTTGCCGAGATCTACGCCGACGGCGACGATCTCTGCCACCACTGGATAGACTACACGAATGCGGATCCGCGGAACAGCAGCCTGCCTCGGCAGATCACCTTGCTCGAGAGTGACATCCGAGCACGATTGCCCGAGGACAAGAGGAAAGTCAAGATCCGCGTCCAGGTGTTTTCGGGCAGCTCCCGGAGCCAAATGATCGACGATCTCGACGACGTCCTGTCGAAAAGGTACACCGTCAGCCTGCCCCTGCTCCGGCAAACACCCAAACGAGACAAGGGACTGGCGATCAGCGCGTGCAACAATGTCATCGGCGGCCTGGGCCGATCCTCCGATTCGCGACCGGGTTTCAAGAGCAAGAAATTGGGCCTTTCGCAGCTGGACGGCAGCCGGCCGGAGGAAGTCATCTTGGAAAGCGCCAGTGTGCAGACGAAGCTCTTGACCTCGGTCAAGGTCTATTCGGGTTATGCTCTGGACGGCATTGAGTTCTGTTACGAGGACGGACAGAGCCAATTATTTGGCCAACGAGGCGGCAAGCCGGGCGGCGATGAGTTTTTTCTTGGTGAGGACCGTGTCCGCCTTCTCCACGCACCGGGGCTAACCATCAAACAGATACGCGGCGAGGAGAAACGATTCTTGGCTTTTATGTTCGGGCCGGGGTGTGGATCGATGGCATCCAGATTCTCACCAGCACCGGACGACGGTCGCCCATATTTGGCAATGCGACCGGAGGTTCAGGGTAAGACGGTGCTTTGGGACATGGTGATGATCGTACTGATTTGTTTTGGGCAGACACACCTTGATCACTCCTCGGGGGTACAGTCTGGCTGGCATCTCCGGCACTTGTGGCGCTTGGGTTGATGGCTTTCAGATCATCATTACACGGTAATTTAATTCTTCAGATTCGGCGCCGTGCATTCTTGGACCAGAGGGGGCCAGAACGAACGAGACTAATTACTTCGACGACATGCACAAAACACACAAGGACATGGGATGATGCAGCACCAACTTCCATAATGTCTTAATCGCGGCCGGCACACACATACATATGCCTGCACCGAGTTAGAGATTTTGGCCGACCTCAGGAGGCCCCTAATGTTTCAAAAGTCACGTTGGATTTTCAACATGATCTGACACCGTCTTTTCTTTTGCCTGTGTGCATCACAAGTGGCTGGACGCGACGAGGGTAGCTGTTGCCATCAGTGGCCACGAACGGCTGTCTGGTGGCTGGCGTGAGCGGGAGGACGGGGTCACATTTTCGAGAGCACAACGGTGTAGTGTTGAGTGGAGTGGCCAACGACCGACTCTGGACTTTGCCTGACCTGTGCCATGACGACTTTGTTTCTGAAGCAGTGATAGTGGCGTTAGTGGTCGCTGGGACAAATCCCATTACATGGTTCATAATCCATCCATGCATATGGGTGTGACGGTTTAGGACCTCCAGCCAGGGAGCTGATCTTGACAGGGGATTACCAGGATTATCGGCGAACGGAGTGTAAGACGGGCACAGACACTGATCACAGCACATACACTCACATTCTCTGAATCCATTTCTGAACTCATGCCGCCTACAGTACGGGACACGCTACTCATCAATGTGTTGCTGTCCCGCGGCACCACAGTACTTTTGTGGCCCGACCAGGAGCTAGAGAAGCTGCTGCACGCTCGGATTAATCCTCAGGTCAGCTGGTCACTGCGCTGCGCAGCAGACGAGCTATGCAAGGTACTGACTGAGCTGGCATGGCGAGATCGGTGTCCAGGAAAGGATAACGCCTGGCTCGTACATTGGTCATCCCCACCCCTGTGGTACGTGTCCAGCTGAATGGAGAATTAATATCGACCCCGCCCGCCCGTCATTACAGCACGTTGACGTCATGGAAGATGGCCGCTGTGGCTGGTGTACCACCGCTTCGCGCCGTGCAGCGCTGATCTGTCCCCCACGTTAAAGGTTGATTCAGGGCTCTCAGCCGAGTGCAACCTTTGATCTTGGAAGGCCGGAAATATTCCTGCCGTCATTTCCATGTCGCGGCCGTCCAACGATTACACCAGGAGCAATTGGCAAGCAAGCAATCACACAATCCATTCCCGCTAGAAGCAACCGCACCAGCGAGCCCTTCATGAGGACAAGCGGTAGCGTGGCAACCCATTATCTTGGGCACGCCACGGCCGAGGGTCTGTGGCGTCATCCGAGTTCAAATTTGACAAGGGCCGGCGATGGTCGACTAGACGATGGGACCCGAAAGGGCACCAGCTCGGCGCCGGCACAGGCTTTGTCTCGCTTGTGGTAGCCCAGGTGGCCATGGTTGGCGCACGGCCGTCATCTTGGGCGGGGTGGATGTTCCATTCGTGTTCCAATTGTCTCGAATCGAGATTGATTGCCGCCGTCGACTTCATCGTGGCCCAGCGCGCTGGGCGACGGAGACGCGCGACCCTCAATTTCACAATCCCCCATGTGCATGACTTCATCGCGGGCGGAGGTGGCTGGCCTCCTCCGTCACCAGTGTCTCAGCACGACGACTAGCCAAAGGGACACCGATCATGCCATCACACTTGACCGAGCAGGAAGCATTGGGGCCTGAGATTGTGACAGGGAGGACGTGATGTGCGATTTTCATTTCTCTGGGGCGCCCGTTGCGTTTCATCCTGACGTTCATGGACCTGGCCAGGAGCAAAGAACCCTGTGATGTAATCTCTGTTGACGGCGTGCAGCAGCAGCGCTATGACGAATGCCAGGCCAAGCTGACCTTTTTTCATTTGCTGCTCCATCGTGCCACTGCCGCTCCATGACTGCTTTTCGCCGATCATGATCACGGCCATGATCAGGTGGATTTTAGCTGACATCATTTCACAGAACCGTCGAACAGAGCGTGGTGTATCCTGCCTCCTGCGGATTGGCCGCCTGTTGGCCCTGTAGTGTGCGTCGCGGCCGTGCTGGTCGTTGTTCGATACCTCGTTCTCGTCCCGTCTCTCCCTGGTCGCGGTGACAGGACGGCGCTGACCGTCTCAGAGCCCATCAATGCCACCTCACTCGGCTAGGCGGAATGAGGTCGTACGGTCGATCAGCTTCGTCGAGTCTGAGGGCTTGCCAATAAACGCACACGTGTGGACGATCATTGCTTTGCTGGGGACGCCGGCATGAGGTCGTCGCAACGGATGCGTGTGTCGGCCGCCCATCTCGTTCTCGCTTCCCACAGCGAGCCTGTGGCGCAGGGCGGTGGCATCAAAGATGTGCCCGACCGTTTCACGTAGCCGGGCATGTTGGAAACACACTGGCCACGGCCAGCCATGCACGAGCCACAGAACAGCGAGGGAGATGAGAAGTGTGGGCCGATAACACGATCCGCCACAGTGGGCGTCGGTAAGGTCGAGGAGCAGGGTACACAATCGAGATGTCATCTCCACTGGGTGCCACAGTTTGCCTCTGTGTGGCGGTGCAGGGTCGATCCTAGCGTATATAGAGAAGCACGAAGGCGACTGGAGTGGGTCTATGTGGCGGCCGCCCAGCTCGTGTCTCCAAGTCGGGCAGGGGAGCCAGTGGTCGCTGGCGGCATGCCAGCTGCCCACTCATGGGTTGCGCGTGGCTGATCTGTGGGACATTCAGGCTGAAGAAGAAGCACTGGAGTCTAAGCCCTGCCTCTCTTCCTGTGGCCCCCTCCCTTCTGCTGGGTCCGACAAGATCCCGGCCATATGTGCTAACCATGATGCAGCAAACCAGTAGTGATGAAGCAATTCAACAGCCACTGGCGGCCTTTGACCCATGCATCAATGCACCGCTTCATCATGGCCCCGACCGGCAACCATTCCCTTCAGGGCTTCTTTTCATCATGACCTCTACGGCGACTCGTCCTCGACCTCGACCATTCATGCCACTGTCGATCCTCGGACTGCTCTTCACGACCATCGCGCTGGAGCCCAGGCCTACTGGCGTCGTGTTTTGCATTCGATTCGCTCACTCGCTCAGTCGCCTGGAGGTCTGACGTCTTCCACCGGACCACGCACGCACCAAGGCGCAGCAAGGTCGTCTGCGCATCCGGACACCGACCTTGGATCTCTCCATTGTTCACATCCTATATTGGGCCCTTTTCTATGCGCGCCGTCTGAAGATAGTATACAAGTCAGACATCGAGTCGTCCACATGTGATTGATTTGATCGCGCTGTTTCCCCCACTCCTGTCTGAGACGCCTCACCCGCCTCAAATGTTTCGCAATCGGTTCGTCGCCACAGGCATTCTGCAGCCCTTCCACGCACTGCCCAAGGACGACTCGCGGCTGACCAATATGTTCGCAAATAGGCGCTCGTCACAGAAACCGGATGAGCAGCTGTACGCGGCCTTCAAGCAGAACTTCCCCCAGATCGGCCCCGGCACCAGCACCAGTTCAGCTGAACCAGGTCCCGGTCCTGCCGCGACACGGGCGACCCTCCTAAGCGAGGCGTTGGTCAACGCACCGGCTTCTTCTTGTCACAGGTAAGTGTGGATGTGTGTTTGTGTGTACTTTCGACGCTGCTGTCTGTTTCCTCCATCCCGTTGCTGCCATGTCCCCTCGACTGGACCGGTCGAAATGTCCAGACATCGCCATGCGCCTGACTCACCCGCTGACTACTTTGCCAGGCCATTTGAGAATGAGGAACGTAAAGAGCAGGATATGACACCAAAGTCGTTCCAGGATCACTGGAGGTTCACGCCCTCGCTCATGGATCCGACCTCATTTGCGTTCTCCGCCTTCGCAAACCAACCGCCGGGTTACTACACACCCACGCCCGGCGGTTTCACCACCGTCTACCACAATCAAGCGGGCGACCTTCATACGCCTGGCATGGGACTGAACACGCCGCTGTCTCTACCGCACTCGATCCATACCCTTCACGAGGCAGACCCGACGATGCACGGTCACAATTTCAATCCTCACTTTCTGCACCACCCTCCTCCCTTCCACGACCCCTTTGCGCCGCTGGCGCAACCGCCGCCGCAACAGATGCAGCAGCCCTTTGCGGCGGCCCATTTCCTCCAACACCAGGACTCGGGCTACGCAGGCATGGGGGAATCCTCGCACCAGACCACTCCGACCCAGAGTGAAATGCCCATGGGCTCCTCCACACTCCACAACCATGCTCCACACGCGTTCATCCGAGGCGTCGTCGCGAGGCCAAAGGACCTCTCTCAGGGAGGAGAAAAGTATGTCCGTTGCGCCCGCCGCCCCCGTTTTGACTCATCAGGCCTCAGGTTTCGTTACCACACCACGCTCAATGCGCCGACCGCCATGATCCGGCACGCCGATGAGATTCCCATCACCTATCTCAACAAAGGACAGGCGTACACCATGTCGATCTATGATACGGCACCGCCCCTCCCCCAGGCCCGCGCCGTGCTCAAGTATCGGACGTATGTTCGCGTCTCGTTCGAAGACGAACAACAACGCGCCCGTCCCAGGGCATGTTGGCAACTGTGGAAAGAAGGTCGCGGGTCGAACGAAGCTCACCAGCGAGGCGGCAAATTGCTGGCCGTGGAGTACGTCGATCCCAATCAAGGAGGGGACGACGAATTGCGCAAGTCTCATATCCAGCTGGAAAAGGCCTCCTTTGACGGATTCGCCGTGACCTGGTATCCAAATCCCGCCGGCAGAGGACCCGACTGCTCCATCTCGGTGCGATTCAATTTTCTGTCGACCGACTTTAGCCATTCCAAGGGCGTCAAGGGCATTCCCGTCCGACTCTGTGCCAAAACAGAGCTTCTCACCCCGCAAACGTCAGCCAGCAACGACGCAGAGGTGTGCTTCTCCAAAGTGAAGCTCTTTCGCGACCACGGGGCCGAAAGAAAGCTGTCCAACGATGTGGCCCACGTCAGGAAGTCCATCGACAAGCTCAAGCAGCAGATCGCCCAGGCCGAGGCTGGCATCGGTAATGGGAGCAAGCGAAAGCGCAGCGGATCCATGGCAAAAACAGGTTCCACATCAGGCAAACCCATCGGCCACAAACGGACGTGGTCGATGGACTCGAACGCAGAGCCCGGGAAGTTACCCGCCGAGGAAGACCTCCAGATGAAGTTGGTCAGCATGCAGGATATGTTCTCTTCGACACGCCCCGTCAGCACACTGTTCCTCCGAGGTGACCCGGAAGACGACCCAGACCTGCATCCGGTTGCCTTGGCCGGAGGAAACGACGTGGTGGACATGAAAGCCATGGCACAGACAGCGACGTCGGAGTCCAGACCGAGTGCCTCCGACTCTCCCACGTCCAACGCTGTTTCGCCCACGGCTAGTTCGGGCTCGCGGACGACACCGAAACGAAAACTGTCGCCTGAGGTGCCGCCGACAGGAATGCTACAAGGGCCCGCAAACGAATCCTACAGCGATTGGGACGCGCCCGCTCGGCCGGTCAAGATCACGAAGCTCGAGAATGGGTCTGGGGTGATGTCCAGTCTTTTTGTCGTCGACGTGGACGGGAATTATCGACCGCCTGCCGAAAGACCGATCAAACCAGGTGAGTCTGTCTGGCACTTCCTCCTTCTTTATCAGATCTGTGCTGACGGTATGCCCACCAGTGGCATGCTTCTATGTGCGGCAGAAAGACGCCGTCAAAGAATACTACCGCGCCATCTACTTGATGCAACGGACGGTCAGGGATTTAATCGATGCCATTTCGGCCAAATTTCACGTCGAGCCGTGTCGAGTCGTGCAGGTGACACACATCAATTCCCGAGGTCTCCCAATCATCGTGGACGAGGACGTCGTGCGAGAGCTCCCTGAGGGCCAGGATATGACCGTCGAGTTTGCACCAGTACAGCCGGAAAAGCCCGTCAAGAGAGAGTTTGCGCCGACGGTGGCCACCGAAATCATCGCCGACAACGACCTCGGACCGCCAGTGGACGTTTTCGCATCAGATCCGCTGGAAGTGTGGCTAAACTATTGAGACAATAACGACCGACTTATGCCTCATCATGACGACTCTTTTTTGGATTCGATACGACATCCTCTATTGTTGACAACTTTTGAAGAATACGACCAACCGTGTTTGCATATGACAGCGCCTCTCCCGGTTTGAGATCTTTTTCACTTCGACAGACTCGCCAATACTCTTTGATCCCCCGTTGTAACGCATCACACGAGAGCAGCTCTATATTTTCCGCGCTCTGATATGATATTTGGCTTGTACAAAGCAGATGCGCGCCAACTTGTCCAGACATTCTTCCTTGCAAAGTTTCCCTTTTCTCAGCAACAAACGCAGGACGTTCGAATGACGGGATGATATACGAGTCCCTCAGCGAGGTCCGACTCATTGTGACGATATACATGAACATTCGAGATGTCCTCTATTGGACCGCATGGATTGAAAGATACCCGAAGCACGTGGTCAGAGGATGCGACTACCACCGTCTACTAATTTGTATTTGTTTTTATTTCTTTTGGTCGCCGTGGCCACTCTCAGGACTCTCCGTCTGTTGTCTCTCGGGAGATCGGACGAGGAATATCTACCGTCCACTCCGCTCAGGATACATTCTGCCCCGGGCGTGAGCTGAGTACCGGGTTTTCTGGAGAGTCCGGCTGAGTCAGGTATGGCCCAAAAGTTGCAAGTTGCGCGATCTGGACCTTCATTTCTCCAGCAGGGAGCGGGATAGAGCGGCCAATAAGACGGGAATTCCATGAGCACCGAACTTGACCGTTACCGACTGCATCCTTTCCCACACTTCTCAGGATAGAAACAAGTTGAGCAGAGAAGCCGGTTTGAAGCGAAGTGATTGGGCGTGACGTCGGACGTCAGTCACAGCCAGTGCAACCCGTGCAGCAGTCGACCGATCGACAGTCGCCACCGTGGGCGGATGGTGTAGGCCACGTCAGCCATCAAAGCGCAATCACTTCAGCCTGGGACGAGCAATTGGGGCCAATTTGGACGGTCAAAGGTTGTCTTTGACAAGGGGACAGGAGGCGATTTCTCGCGCCACGAGGCAAGCAGATGCAACGATCGTCGGCGACGGTCAGACTTGGCTGCAGAAATGACGCCTAATTTGAAAGGATTACGGCCCTCCGCTGGGCTGGCCAGCCTATGAGCCCGCTCTGTGGCGCATCGCGCTCTCTCTTCTTTTGTCGTCTGTTATCTGTCCTATTCCTGGGCCGAGGACGGTGACGACACCAGGATAATCAATCCCTACTCCAGCTGGCTAGAGCACACCAGCCACACTAAACGTATACCATTTTTGACATCGACTGACGCCACAACTGATGGCATTGCTATACAGCCAGCGAATCGGCTGGCTTCTAACGCCATTTTCACTACGTCATCAACGACATCCTCGACGCAGATCCTGGACCACAGACAGAGACACCCCCCAACGCGCTGCCGATCCGGCAGCTTTACCCGTCCAATGGTATTCGCGCCCAGCACCTCCCTTTTACAGAGTCCGACGTCACCAGAGTTGTGGCTGTGCCATCTGGCAGTCCAATGGAGAGGGGCGGGGTGGGACGAGACTTGCGCGAGCTCCTGATGACAGATGACCCTTGTGAAGAGTAGAGGGCAAGTCCATTCAATGTCTGTTTGCCTCGTGTCCATTGCGCGTCATTTCTTAATTCTCCCCCTGCCGCCAGTCCCGTAACAAGGTATTCCTGGACTGAATTCTCCATTCCACCATCGTTCATGCCATTTTTAGAACAGCACTCTGCGAGTCCTTTGCTGGTGTTTGTCGAAATAGTACGCTTCTTCAAATCTACCGCTCCCCGGTCCACGAATTACTTTTGCAAGAAATTCTGAGGCTGTACCTGTCTAACCTTGACTGTGGTCCTATCTTTTTCTACGGAACGCCAGAGTTCAGGAGCTGGATCAGACTAGTTTTCCTGTCGTAATCTGGTCACTAATCACAATACAGACCCCCTAGCAAGTTGAGGCGAGGACCTGCTAGGAGTGCTGGACAAGACCCGGACGTCAGATAAGTGCCCACCACAAAGCTAATCGAGGTCGACAACCACTACAAAACGTTTGGTCATTGGAATTGGGCCATAGATGCAGGGCTGCCTAAATCTGACGAGCACGATCTAGGCCAATGTCCGCCGCCTTCGGTGTCTTCAACCGAACTCTGACGTGGCCAAAAATGATTGCTACTGACTCAGGCTACCTCTCAAGGGTTTCTCAAGATGGCGTTGATCTATTTCGATGTGTCTCAGATCGCCAGGGTATGAGTCAATGAGTGGTTGGCGACCCCTGTCTGCTGATGCTCAGGATATAGACTAATGCCTTAGCTCGACGGTCCAAGTATCCGGAAAGCGACAAAGATTTTTGGGCTTTGGGGTCAGAGAAGACTGGCCTATTCGTATTCCTTAATGTCTCAAATCTTCAAGCAAGTTGTTTCCCGAATGATCTTGGCAAGTATCTGAAGGCTGAGGAACTTGGTGTCAACCGCGCACACGCTTCTGTATGGGAATGAAGAAGATTTGTGGTCACAATGACGCTGTCAAGACCACCCTTGCTATGAAATAAAGCATAACTAGCATAAAAATTGAAGATTGATCATTCGATTGATGCTAATGAGATGAGCATGTGGATGAGGGTGATGACGGTAACAGAGAGACAGAACAAGAATTGAACTGACCCTGCTGCTGCTGCTGCTGCTGCTATAATTTTCAGGCGCCGTGACTTGGTCGCTGGTTGGTTCAGTGCAATGTATGTCTGTTACAGATCCTACGTTGGCCTTGGAAGGTAATGAGAACGAATGACCCAACAACCAAGTTCATGGCCGCGAACAAGTACACCATGTCATATCAGACCTCCTGGCAGGCATGAGACAAACATGAATCAGTTCCTTCATCCGGGATAAGGTTAGAACCTAGCTGCTGAATCTCCGGGCTGACATGGCCACCAATCCAACCACCACCTCCTAACATTCCTAAATATGAAATACACCAGCCAAGACTGGATCCAAAGCACAGGACGCAGTCCATCTGCTCCTGCGAGTGCCTCTTCCTATTTCCCTGCCTCCCTTCCTCTCTTTTCCTTCTATGCCATGGTCTAAGCGAAATACTCTGTACGTGCTTGGGATAGATAGGGAAACGCCAAGTACATTCTATTTGAAAATTTTCGACTCTGAACTCGAACTCACACCACGAACCACGGTATTCAACGATTCAATGCCGCTGGTTTGCGCTCCTTGTACAAACACCTCTCTCACGAATTGAGTGCAGGGTCAAGACGACAAGACAAACACGTTTAACGCGATGATCCCAGCCGCCTGCTGACCCCCGAGGTCGGCGAGAAGATCTTCCTTCTGCGCTAGCAAGACCTGTAAAAGTCTGTCACACACCTTTTCCCGGTACAGGAAACGTCTCAGAATCCTCTGGGCTTCGTTCCAGTTCGTCAGACCCAGCCTGTTCACCAGCAGGGCAAGGTAGATGGAGAACCAGCGGTCTTCGACCAGGTGTACCGGGCCAGCCGTCAACGCCAGCGCTGATCTCGTCGCCGCTCGCCGACTAGGACCTTGAGACTCCTCACTGCAAGCGCCGACAAAGAACATCCACAACAGCGCTTCTTCATACGGCAGCCGCGGACCCGTCTGCGCGGCCAAGAGTTGCAACAGCAACGTCAGGCGTGTGCGCAGATGATAGAATGGGGTGTATGCCATGCCGATTAACGTGGCCGAGTGGATGATGAATTGAAACATGTAATTCGTCGCTAAGCAGAAGCAGCTCTGGAACACTTGCTGCAGGTGCAGTGGTGAGCTTGGGGTTTCGAGATCCACCAGGTCGCGGTACAGCTGGGTGCTGTAACAGGTGAGTGCGTGCTGTCTCAAGCTGAACCATTCGTAGATGGGATCTGCTCGTCCTTTCTGCTGCTCCGTGAGCACGCCCGCCAGCTCCTCGGCCGCAAGGGCCTCGCGATGCAGGCTCAGATGAACCCGAAGACGGGCAAAAAAAGGATCGTTGGACAAGAAGAGTGCGTCGTCTGATCTTTGGTACAGGCGTGGATCATAGTGCATCTGGAGGAGGGCGTCGAAGGGCCGCAGCGCGGCCTCCTCACTCCACCCACCTGGAGCCCAGTGGGAGACATCAAACTGCGGCCGCCGGGGCCCGTGGCTGGCCGTCACGGTGTCGCACAGAATCATCAACGCCTTCACCACTGGCTGCAGCAGAGTGAGACCACCGAGTCCATCGATAATTCTCTTCATCGCGATGTGGTGCATCCGACACGTCTCGAAATCCTGGCAGTGGAAACTATATGTGGTGGTCTGGTGGATCATCGACAAGGCGTCCTCGCTGTTCACGAGACCAGCCAACTGCGCCCTCGTCAACTCCAGACACTTACCGTGGTGATGGACGCCGCGTGCCCAGAAGATTGGTGTTTCGGCCGTCTGAGGTAAAAAGTTCGTGGTGAAGGACAGGGCGCCGGCGAAGAGCCCGTGTAACATGGCTGGATTACTGATCACCTTCGCTCGAATCCAGTGGTCGATCACCTGGCTCACCGTGTGATAGGGATCGCTTGCCATATGGGCGGGCCAGAAGTTGCTCATGTAACCCGCACGCCAGAATTGAACGAGGTAATTGAAGAAGGCCTGAATCGGGACAGCGGCTGCGTCGAAGGGGTCCGAATTGCCATTCCCTAACAACGTCGTCGGCCGTGCCGGCACAATAAACTGCGAGATCTCAGCCGCCTGTTGCTGACCCAGCAACGCTCGGGTACTGTGAACGTCGCGATCGCGTCGTCGCAAGATCTCGGCCACCGAGGCGGTTCGGCGTCGTGTCATGCGTGCCAATGCTCTCTCCCTCCTCTGCCGCCGCTGTCGCTCTCTAGAGCTGGCGGCCGGGGCATCTTTTGTGTCGTCGCCGTCGTCTTCGTCGTCGTCATCACCGTCGTCTCCACTCCCCTTCGGATCGATGCTTGTCAGGACTTCCTCTCTGGCTCCAGGGGCACTCTCGGCGGAAGCCCGCGACACAGGTGCACTCGTGCTGGACTCTGCAATCCTTCTCGAACGCCGGGCAATCTGCATGCAGTGGGAGCGGACGGCGAAGATCTCCTCTCGTCCCCGGTACCGGATATTGGCGGCGGTCTTGTTGACGAAGAGGAACGAGCCTGTGTATTGATTGGGGTTTGGGTTCTGATCTGGCGGCTGGTCGACCATGTTGAAACGCTCTGAAAAGTGAAAGAGTCCGACTTGAACACTCTTCGACGAAGGTGGCCGCTCTGTGGCGGCACCATTGACGACGAGACACCATCGTCTGCTGGATATATACCAACAGGACTGGATCCAGGGTAATGTCGTGCCATCTGTCCGTCCGGCGAGCAGCCACTTTGCGCCTCGCACTGTGAACCTCGGCTTGGACAACAATGATACGAAACAATGTGCGCAATATCTGTTGTCCCTGACATGAATCTCTCCCGTTTCCTCCGGTCTCCTGCAAGGCTATATCGGGGGCGCCCGATAGGCTACGGCCGAGAGAGTGAATTTGATTCTGTGCATGCACAATTGGCGCTCCAATCTGCTGAAGAGAGGCAGCCCTGGGCGGCTGCTGGCAACCATTGATAGAAAGCATCATGACACCCCCGTCCCGAACGTGGCCGAAGCACTGCTTTGCATTTTTCCGTCCAGCCTTAACTTCTGGCCGCAAGTCTAGAGACACCGGATGACGTAGGGAGAAGGCGGGAGAAGACAAGTTAAGCCACACTTTTCTCATTCGCTACCATACTCAGGACCCTGAAGGCTGAGTAAGAGATTTAGCCTGATGCGGCATGGCGTCATTGTGCTGGGCCAGCGGGAAGTTCCTGGCAGGCACCAAATCGATCGACTTGTAGCCGCGGCTGAGGGAGTATACAGGCACGCTAATAAGCGAGTGTGGACCGTACATGGTGAGAAATCGCAAAACTCAAAAGTTCGCCACTGGGGCACGGCCAGGCCCATGTCGGCGCATGCATTCCATGTGCTGCAATGGCCGCGGTTCTAGAAGACAACTAGAATCTTCTCTAGTCAATGAACCAGCTTAGGCAGCTAACGGCCGTCGGTGTCATAAGCCGAGGCATGTCCGCCGCAAGGCTATGCGCGGTAAGTGGCGGTAATGGTGGTATTTGGCATTGATACAGGTCATTTGCCAACCAAGGTAATCGTAGACTTCTTGAAGCAAGAGGATTCCGCTAGACTGAAGTTCGGGCAGGTCGCCCAGGATGATATTCTGATCCCACAGAGTCATGATGGGGGCTGATATGGATGAATCAGCATTTCCGAGAAGCTGGGAGGACCAGTCAGCACGCAGACGCCATAACAGTCTTTGGCGCTCACCTTTTGAGTTTTTCTACGCCTCGCACCTCCTCGGTCAGAAGGGGCATCTTGACCACGTTGAACTCATCGTACAGCTCCTCGATCTGGTCGAGGTACTTCTTCTGCATCTTGCGCCGGGCGTTGCATTGCTTGCATTCATTCGATTTCTCCGGGAACAGGAGCTGGTTGACGACAATGCAGTGGGTGTCGATGTGATAGCTGGCCAACTCCTGGATCATTCTTTCCGTCTCATACAGCGACAAGAACTCGGCGATGCATACACAGACGAATGTTGTCATGTCTGGGTTTTTGAACTGTCCGTTGACTTCGGCAATCGTCTCGCGAAGCGTTTCCAGTTTCTGCACCAGTTCATCCAACGAGGCGCCACCTGGGAGTCCGGCCCGGGCGCCGAGCATTGACTGCACCATGGGACCGAACTGTTGCGAGAGCTGGGACACCTTGGCCAAGGCCTTCTCGAGCACGGTCGGGAATTGCAAGAAGCGCAGGGTGTGACCGGTCGGAGCTGTGTCGAAGATGATGACCTCGTACGACAGCGACTTGACTTGCTTGAGCACTTCAGCAAACGACATGGCCTCATCCACACCGGGGATCTGTCGACGGTCAGCTCGAATCAGGACGACACCGATGCGCAGGCTCCACGTACGCTGAACGCCAGATCCTGCATCATGTTGCCTATACCTCCAAGGCCCGCCATGGCATCTTGAGCATCGTCACCGCCAGAATTGACCAGATCGCTGATACTTCCATTCGGGTCTATCTCCATTGCACTGAGATTTGTGAAACCATCGACGAGCCGGGCGTCTTTGCCAAACTTTTGACTGAACGCATCACTCAAGTTGTGTGCTGGGTCCGTCGAGATGAGGAGCACCGACTTGCGCGCCTTGGCCATCTGAATAGCCAGCGAACAAGAAGTCGTCGTCTTGCCCACTCCCCCTTTTCCTCCGACGAATATCCATCTGAGAGTCTTTTGGTCGATGAGATTTTGGAGCGACGGTTCGAGGACGTCGTCGTCATCGGCGTTGACGACGGCCGAAGACATTGTCAAAGGGTTTGGTAACTCGAGTTGCGCGATCACAATTACCAGGCGGTTGTTGCGCGATCTCAGGAGCCTGGTGGGGGAATTGGCGCCGGCACCGAAAGGTCTAGTTCTGGAAAGTTCTTTGGGTCAGGCGCTTGCGATCAGGTATCTGACGAGTCTATGGGGAAAGAATTCTGCTCGGGACGCCTGAAGTGCAGATCTATATGATATGTAAACAAAATGCAGATGAGACACGGGATTGTGGAGGTATACACAGACACCAGCAGATGAAAAGTGGCTTCACTGGAACTTGCAGGCCACTGCCAACTCGACGTCACCGATGCCAAGATCAGCAGGGCTGGATCGGACTTGGCACAAGCATATTATCTGTGATTTCCATCATATGGCCTTCCGAATGTACATGCGCTTCTTATGATCAACGACAAATCTATCTCGCGCGAGAGTACCTGGAGAGGTCAAGTTCGAGCTGGATTTCTCTCCAGGAAGAAGGCGCAGGCGCCCGGCAAGTATGACTTAAGACCTCCACCCTGGGTGGGTTGCTCTCACCTCCCTCGCATGATTGAGGCTGGGTTAGTGGCAGACGCCTCTGGATGAATCGAAGCTGTTATACCACGTACTTGCGCATTTGGGTGCTTGGTGTATTAGTGTTCTGCTAATATCAGAGAGGATGTCCGGGCAAACGAGATCAATCATCAATCAAATGATGCCGTCAATAACGTCAGAAACTAGAGCAGCGATCCTACAAATTACAATTCGCTGACCTTGAAGTGGGTCAACAGCAGAGAAGCGTGTCCTTCCCCACCATTGCGATGGCTCAACTAAGCCATACGGCTTCACCAAGCCATTACAGCCTCGGATGATCCCGCAATCATCCGCTTACAACTCCGTGGTTAAAGGTATAGGACGAATTCGATAGCGGTTTGACAGCGGTCCGATAGTGAGGTCGTACCCAAGACTCCCAACTACTTCTGTCGTAGTTACAGGCATCAGCGGCGATCGTGCCTAGACTTTAACTGCTGAGGTCTATGCTCCCGGCTGAGTTTGAGCTGCGATTGAGACAGCTTTGACCTTTAGGGCTACAAAGTCTGGCCCTCCATTAAGCTAACATCTTGGCATAATTCCCGAATTAGGTACATCGAGGAGTACCATCCAGGCCAGCGACGACAAGGTCCAAGATTCCAAATGGTATTGTTGGCTGGTGAGCTCACGATAGTACGACGTCGGTGAGGTAAGCCGGTGTCCGCAATGGACCAAATAATTTCGTCCGCTCCGTGTCAGCCATTGACAAGTAGACCCGGTCCGGAGATAAGCGAACAGAAGGAGGATCAACTCCGTCTCGATTTGTAAGTAAAGTTCACAGATAAAGTCGCTCTGTGAGAGTCCAACTCATCCATGCCTGACGGCATATGGTTCTCGATGACCACATCCCTCACAGGCTCTATACTTATTGTTCAGTTCTCCGATCGTTGACCACCCACAGCAAAGAGACCAGTAAAGCTGTGTATTTCCCACGGAATATTGACCTTAGCGGCCATGTCGGATCAACAAAAGTATATCAATAAGCTCAAAGGAAGCAGCATCCTCATCATAGGCGGAACCAGTGGCATCGGGTTCGGTGTCGCCGAAGCCGTCCTGGAGTACGGCGCGTCCAAAGTCATTATCACTTCGTCACGAAAGTCTCGTGTGTCGGACGCCGTGTCGAAGCTCAAGAAATCATACCCATCCTCTGCGGCCAAGATCACCGGTCTCGCGTATGATCTCGGGACAGAAGGAACGCTGGAAGCGAATGTGAAGGACCTCTTCTCCACGATCGACGGAACTCTCGACCACATAGTATACTCTGCAGGCGATTCTGTTGCCAGTAAAGCGCTCGATGAGGTGGACCTTGACTTCATCAAGCAAGCAGGGATGGTGCGCTACTTCGCGCCCATCCTGGTGGCCAAATATGGCTCCAAAGTTCTCTCTCCTGGCCCAGCAAGCTCCATCACGCTCTCGACGGGTTCGGTCTCACAACGTCCGATCCCAAACTGGACGATCGTCGCCGGCTACGCTGCCGGCCTTCACGGCCTGACACGCAATCTTGCCCTGGATCTGAAACCCATCCGAGTCAATCTGATTAGCCCCGGGTTTGTGGACACCGAGTTGTGGAACGGACTGGGTGCGGAGCAGCGGAAGGCCACGGTCCAGAGTATGGCCGAATCGTCCGCAACAGGTAGAGCTGGGCAAGTCGTGGACGTGGTCGAGGCTTATCTTTATTGCATGCGCGATCACAACGTGACGGGGAGCGTGATTTCGACAAACAGCGGCCAACTTCTGACGAGTAGCGGAAATCTTAAGTGACACATGGACAGAGATGTGCTGCAGGCCAAAGTATTCGGGATTTGGGACCACCAGTTCCATTGAGTCACTAAGAAAGAAGATCAGAGCTTCATGTCTGTTAGAATTTCGAGCTTCTTACTTGGGTCATCCTTGATAGTTTCGCTTCTGCCCTTGCTTCTTGCCCTCTCTTGTTGTCTTCAAGCGGGCAGCCCAGGCCTCTCCAATCCATCGTCTATCCATTTCTTTGCCGTCCAATGACGAAAACAAAGGACTGGACGCCTCAGATAGGAATCCCACCCAGCTTTGTTCCAGTATGCATATTGCCAAAGACACGCTCGTCATCAGCCCTCGTCGGCCTGAAGGACATGCATTCCGCCGCGTCCCCGAGACCTATCACAGTTGTCCTGTTCTTTTTCAGAAACTTCGCTTCGTGGCGAACAAGTTCACTTACAGGGTCTAGGCTAATGATGCCAACTGGAGACCTTTCCCGACAACGATGATCATGCCATGAGATCGTACGGTGCGGTCGTCCCTTCACCACATCAGTATATTGCACGAGACAGAATCTGTCAGCAGATGCTGTCCAACCACAATAACGTGCTTACCCCTGTCTTCCTCAATGGACCCATTTCAATCCACTCGACGCAGGAATTCGAGGCGAGAGCCTAGTCCTCGGGATACTCGTCCTTGACGTTGCTCACAAACACGCCAGCTTCCATGTCAAAGCGCTTGAACCACTTTCCAATTGCGATGGGGAACCACTGCCAAACGTCCTCGGTGATCTCGCTCGGCGACAAGAGGACGACGTTCTCCTCGGCGACGTACCGCGTCGAGTCATCCTCGACGAGCACGTTGTAGAAGGGCTGGTGCCGGCCGTTGGGGAGGCGATCGACCCGGTTCAGCATGATCCACTGCTCTTGCATCCGGCAGTACGGATCCCAGCCGTAGATGACGGCAAGGTAGCCGCGGCGCCGGTGCCGGAACACCTGGCCGACTTCGTACTTGACCGTCCTGTTGGACGGATCCATGCTGCGGTATTTGGGCCGCCGCGGTTCCGAGTCGGATTCTCGGAGTTGGTGGATGAGGTTGCGGTATGCGCGAGAGTCTGGGAGCGACGCCGTTAATGGAAGGACGTATTTTTCAAAGAGATATACGTCGAGGTCGTAGTGTTCCAGGAAGTGCTGCGTGAGTTCGACAAGACGCTGACGAAGTTCTACCGCGTCGACGGCCGTAGTGTCCGGGAGGAGAACAAGACAGAATAAAGCTGCGTAGATGGCGAGGTTCAGGCTGATGGGTTCCACGGATGGGCCAACGTAGTGCGATGGAACGGACAGGATGTTATGCGCAGCGCGGATGGTGAGGTCGCGAGGTGATGCCGGAGAAAGGTAGGAGATGGTCCTCGCCGGTGTCGAGGTGGGAACAATGAAGCGGAGTTGGGTCTGGAGTGTTGAGTAGGAGGTCGGTTCCGAGGTGTTGAAGGGGTCCATATAAAGGCGACTCCTTTCGCTCTCGCCGGCGTCGCCAGGCTGCGCAGGAGATAAAATATTCCCGTCCAGGTCAATCCCTGGCGGAGGTTGCACGAGCGCATTAACATGGAATGGGTAGCTGCAAGGCGCGGCGCGAAGGTTGAACTGGCGGGCGACGTAACAGTAGGTGACACAGGAGATGAGAGGGACCGAGTTGCGATTGCTGCTGAACAAAGACACTCCAAGGAACATGTGATCGAGGCTATGGTAATGGCGGCCACCCTGAATACCGACCCAGTTGTGCTGGAGAAGATGCTCGGCAATCAACCGAGCTTTTTGGCGCGGTGAGAGCACGTCGATATCTGGATGGGCCGAACGAACAGACGAGACATAAGAATCTAGACGAGCGAAGATCTTTTCAGGTCAGCAAAGATTCTGGTCGCTTAACGAGATCATTCAACATCATGACGCATACATACATCATCTATGTCGCCCTCACGTTGCTCCTCGAGGATGAAAAGGTCCAATGCCGCCAGCGGCTTCTCATAAGACGTGTTGATCTCTGCTGTGGACTTCAGAGCGGTCCATTCTTGCACGGCAAGGAGACGGTGCAAGCAGCCCAAGGCGGCATGGCTCCAATATCTGTGCAGAGTGAGCCGACATTGCTATCAGCCGTGATTCGGGTTCACACACCTCTGGGCCAAGTGATTGGGAGATGTTGACGCGTTGAGGAACGCGTCGAGCAGGACATCCTTTGCATCATAGCCGATCTCGAGGATGGTTTGGATCTTATCAAGGCGTCCAACTTCCTGTGCCACAATTTCATCGACGGCATGACGTGTGGCTTGGGATGCCTGGTAGCGCTCCGCGTACAGTTTCTTCCACTCGATAAAGGAGGGGTCCACCAACTTGGCGGTAAGATCATGCCGTCCGTCCCACCATTTGAAGGTCCCCTGACAGTAGAATTTCCAGAGCAGATGTTCATTTGCGACGTGCGCGAATCGACGACATGTGCGCTGCAGAGAAAGGGTGGTTGTTGCTGGCACGTGGTACAGAATGGCCTGGATGACTTCGTCCGGGAGATCCGTTATCGACGCCTTCTGTGTTCGGCCCATGTCGCACAGGACCAACTCGAGTATTATTCACGCGGGAAGGAAATCGCAAGGTCTATGTGGAGAAAATGAAGTCGATTGCCAGAATAGGTCGGCTGACGTCTTAGAAACTTCTGGTCCAGGGCAAAGACGTCATGGCGCCTTTCAACTTGATTGGCCCCGCCTGCCGACGCCCTTTGGACCTGGTTGTTCAAGAGAGATCACAACATATATTCTGCTTGATGATTCGTTCTGCTATCTGTGATAGAGAACTCGGGTGATAGTTCAAGTCTGTAACTATAGTAGGGTCTCTCTTATATCTCCTCTCTCTGCATGTAACTTCACCATGTGCGCGATGAACGGTCCCCAATCCTCCCTCACCCGCTGCATTCTGACCTGATCGTCTTCGATGCTCGAAACGTCCGTGCTCGAGGTCAGACTAAGGAGAGAAAATTCAAGCTGACTTGTCGTGGCCGTCTCCCACCGGGATTGCAAATCCGGTAGAATCAACGCCAACCAGTTATCCCCTTCGGAAAGAGTGCCTTGAGAATGCTTTAGTCAGTGTCTTATGCGAGGTTCTGGGTGTGCGTACAGAGACTCCTTGGTGCTGCCTCCATGCCGTCCATCCGCCACACCACACCCTTTGCGGGGACATAGGCGACAAAATGAAATCCGTTATCGTCTTCTTCGACATCTGCCACGACTTTTTGGCGTCGCTTAGGTGACGGCTTCAATTTGCAAGCAGCCGCCTTCTTCTTTGCGGCGGTCTGGGCGTCTTGTTTCAACCGTAAATCAACATTCATCTTGTCAATGTCACTGGTAAATGGGAGTTGTCAGCTGGCGTCGGGGCTGCAGAGGAGAGCCTTACCTGGCGAAGGAGTTGTGGACATCTTTGACAAGTTGAAATCGGTCCAGGGCAACTCCACGTTCCTTTGGCGGCAGGCCCACCGTGGCTTCGCGGAATTCGTTCAGTCGCCACCCGAGATCAATGTCTGGACGATTGTTGATGATGTTCATAATCGCAATCGTCGCACAAGAGAAGGGTGATATCTAATATGGTGTTAGATCACAGCCAAGAATGGATCCTCACGGAAGTACCTGATTTGCAAACCAGATATCTGTCGGTACTTTCTCAGCGTCATTATGTGCCTCGGCGGGGGTCCATCGTGAAAGGAAAATGAGCCCAAAGACATCGTCTCTGACTCTTCTCAGCGGCGCTAGCGTGACGAAATCCATCTGCACTCACGGTGATATATCAAATATAGTATCAAGAGGCACCACCTCATTCACCTGAACATGGGCAACACCCCATTCCCGTAGGAGGGTGGTAAAGACGATCTAGTCAAAATCAGGCTCGCTCACATCGAACGCCGTGTCCGACGTACCGGGTCGTTCTCAAGTTCTGCCCATCCGCTCCAGTTTGCACTACCCACGTTCTCCGGGGTGTCGACATTCTGCACGGAGCCGTTCACCTTTTCGTCGTCTGTCGAAGACGAAGAATCTGACCGGCTCCGTTTGGCGGTACCACCGGATGTGCGCTCTGTTGTGGATGAAGGCGTCGATGGGCCAACTGTGTGCTGCGAAGTAAGGAGAGGGAGCGGTGGAGGGCTGCTAGGCATTTCAGCCCAGGCCAGGCTGTCAATATAGAAGTAGATGGACTGTGATGTTTCCACCGATCAAGACGAGTTCTCGTATCTTGTGCAAGATCGAATACAATAAAGACGTCCGGGAGAACAGATGCCGAATGCTCGATGACGGTTCAAAGCCAACTGATAGAAGCAATTCGCTCAAGATTGCGCCAATACCCTCAAAGGTCAGAGCAGTGGCCCGGAGTTGCAAGTGACAAATGCGTTGACGTGCCGATGTCGGGACATACCCACAGACCCTCCATGGCATTAGACTTCTATTGGAGGGCGCTATTCTTCTCTGGGGTTATACCTATAGACAGTCTATGCATGGCGATAAGAAGAAAAGGAGAAGGAGTGGTAGGCACGATTTACACCGCAAGAAGGCAGGCCTCGACGCCCGCGTTGCCTGTGGAAACAAGGACGTCATTGCCAAGGCTGTTTTGTTCATCTCACTCATCTCCCGATGCTCCTAGCTTTAGAGTCAAGATGGAACTGTGAAAATAGGAGTACGTGATGAATAAAAGTAATGTGTAATTAGTCATTGGTTATTTAGGAGCGGCCGGCCGGCAGCCATGTTCAAGTTTACTGGCAAGGCGAACACGTGACCACACTGCTGGTGTTCCAAGCATAGAGACCAGCTGTAGCAACTAATAGTACGCCCCGTAGTTTTCGCCTTGATAGACCAAGCTTTTCTTTGTGCATTACGTTACCCAGGGCTTGACATGCCAGCTCTTACGGATACAAACTTGAAATCAGCATCCAGGAGCTGAGGTCTTTGGACCTATATGGGTCATCCAGGGTAACAGACCCACGGATTAGACAAGAATGACCAATGGATAGGTGAAAAGGTAGGTATAACTGGCGGTGGTGAGGCTGGGCATAACGACGATGTAGCAATTCTATGATGAGGAAACCAGGGCAATTATCCTGACGGTTGTGATGCCTGAGCCAAGTCTTGCAGTGACCTTGTCAATTGGAACGAGAAGCGAACCGAATTGCAGGCACATCCCTCACCCGCATACAGACATAGGAAAGAAGCTCACCAAACTCAACCTTGGAAAAGCTCCGCCGGGTTTAGCTGATTTCTTTGAAGACATCTGTCGGCCAGAGCCTTAAACTGTTAGGCCGGTGTAAACGAGCTCAAGCATAGGTGGCCGAGCATAGTGTGGCCAAAAGAAACGGGCCGTTTGAGGCTTCTCTTCTCGTGCTGATGACCGAAAACATTCCGCGCATATCTAGGAATAGATATTACCACGCAAGCTGCCGTAATACGGTAAACGATCTGGACATTGATACCTATAGTGTGGTTAGATGGAAGTATGGACTAGAAAAGCACAAGGCACTTTAGATCAAGCTACGGGACTAAGAATGACGTTGCCAAGGCTGACTCCACGCGTGGTCAGGACAAACGCGGCGCGAGAGTTGAGAAAAGTTGACAGGTCTGGCCACTGCAGTGGACAAGCAAGAACCAACTCTCGAACAAACAGACAGGCCAGACGGACCTTATATCGGATCCTCTTCGAGACCATCACCTGTCATTGTCGCATCCTTCGGGCTGGGCTCGTTCTGAAGCCTTTCTCCCAATTTCCTGCCTGCAACCCGTCTTCGCCAGAGATGCAGCTTCCATAGCCACATGTTGAGATGAACGAGACGCCGCGACTGCGTTCGGCCTTCCCCAGCACTCCGAGAACAGAGGCTGGACTACAACCTCCGAATGGGAATGAGAGCAAGCCATCGCCCATAACGCGACCAGTCAAAACCATCGGCGACCGTCCTCTTGCGGATCACCCGGTCATACCTCTCGATCTGGTCGATGCGGCATCGCAAAGATTCTATGTGACTGCTTTCTATATTGCCTTGACAGCATGGCGTCTGTGGGATTCATATCAGGTGACTGATGACCTTGATTCAACATGGCTCTTTTTAAAATGGATTGGGATCGACGCGGCCTTCTTCGTCGCCTTGCCGGGGCTCAGAATACCATGGTTGGAGTGGTCTTTTGGGACCACGCTGACGACATGGCTGTTGCACGCAGTTGCAAATGCTTTTCTCATGTTCAAGATCCCCATACCAATCATGACTTGGTTGGCCGCCCTTCTCAGGATCGCATATGATCGGGAGCTGGCCATCTCGGAGCATCGTGTGAAGCCGGCCGACATTTTGCGCAACTCTTCCATCATCCTCGGCAAACAAATTATTCAAATCCTGCCGGAGGGATCGGCCATCCTCAATCCTGATAAGTTGGCGTTCTGCTTGGATGCGTCGACTCCTGCCATCGATCTGCCGATCCAAATTAACCAGACGACGCCCATTTCCATCGAACTCGTGAGATATGATCTGGACAGTGACGAGGTGGAGACGATCGTGATAAGTGGCAAGCAGGCCAGAGCGCTGAAAAAGCGGGCGGAGAAAGGCTACGAGAAATCGGATACAAATACGCCCCGAACTTTACAATATCCTGTTTCGAAGAAAGGCCTGTATCGCTTGCAGCGGGTGATCGACCAATCCAAGCTCGACGTCCGAAAACGAAGTTTCGATGTCGCTGTTGTGCCCTGTCCCTATGCTTCTCTCTCCGCCGGGACCACGGACAAGTGTACTGGAGATCTCAGCGGCCTGTCTCTCCACGTGACGGGAGTTGCCCCTTTCAGAGTCAAGTACAGCAAGAAGATCAACCACCAGCAATTCAGCTCCATTGTCCAGAGCGTCCAATCCGTTGACTATACCGAAAATTTCGGAGCGGAAGACGGAAGCGCCAACATTGTGGCCGATCCCCAAAGACCCCAGATGGGTTGGACCCGGACCAGCACCGTCTCTGTTGATGTGAATGAGTCGCTTCACCAGAATGGATCCTGGATCTACAGCGTGGAAGAAGTCGAGGATGGTTTGGGGAATAAGGTCGTCTATGACCCCAGCCAGAGGAAAGATCCTGCACACGCTGCTCGAATTCACAGTTTAATGGTGCACAACCGCCCCAAGGTCAATCTCGCCGGCTGTGATGCAGAGCATTTTCTGCGTGTTGCAAAGGAAGATTCGGTCAACATGCCGGTTCGGATCAGACCTGCCGGTCAGCTTCATCCGTCCGATTGGCCTCTCAAGTTGAAGTATACCTTCACGCCGGAGACTGGCGATGGCATTCCTGCCAAGGAAGAACACGTTTACGAAATGACCAACGACAGATCTCTCCCTCGGATCAGCAAGGCAGGAACGTACAACATCGATTCCATCGACAGTCGATTCTGCCACGGCGAAGTCGCGGAACCTTCATCTTGCCTGCTGTTTAACCCTCCACAGCCGAGTTTGACGCTCGAGTCCGAAGACATCTTTGACAAATGCGCTGGTAACCCCATCGGGATGCTGGTCAATCTGGACTTCACCGGGACTCCGCCATTCAAAGTCCGCTACACCGTCACGCACCGTGGGTCCGCATTTCCAAAGGTGCAAGAGTTCAATAGCATGCGCGGTCAGCTTGAGTTTCGGGAACGCTCGGCGGGGTCCTACACTTATCAGATTCTCGAAATCGAGGATGACGTGTACGGTCCGATCTCGCTGAAAGACAAAGGTCTCATTCTCCAGCAAGACATTAAGCCTCCGGCTTCGGCGATGTTCCGGGGTGAATCCAAGGTCACCAAAGCATGTCTAGGCCAACCTGTCTCGTTGAAGGTGAAGTTCTCGGGAGAGGGTCCGTGGGATTTGGATTACGAAATTGTGCATGCGGGCAAGAGGAGAAAGTTGAGCGTACACTCGGACCAGGAGCTCTATGAAATCACGCTGCCAGAACAGTCAGAAGGCGGAAAATATTCCGTCATCTTGACTGGCGTTCAGGACAAATCTCGGTGCCGCACAGCTCTGAAAGAAGAACGAGATATAGAAGTCAGGCCAGAGCGGCCTCGGGCGGCGTTTGGCGATATCGAAGGCAGGCGATCCATTCTCGCACTCGAGGGCAAACCCGTCAAATTGCCATTACGACTGAAAGGCCTTGGACCGTGGACGGTGCGAATTCAAAACCACGACGACCGATCCGTGCCGAGTGATCACGTCTTTCGGGACGCCAATTCGGTCCTGTCTGTGGACCGGCCGGGGACATACGAGCTGGTTTCGGTACACGACAGTTGTCCGGGTTTAGTCGATCCCACGTCCAACCTTTTTACGGTGTCATGGATTCCTCGGCCGGCGCTAAGTGTCAAGGACAGCACCGTGGAAGCAGAAGGAGGGCAAGTGTTCCGGAAAGCGGCCGTGTGCCAGGGTGACGAGTCCACGGTCGCCCTAATCCTCACCGGCACTCCGCCTTATCATCTAAAGTATCAGCAAAAGTTTGAGCCTTTGAGAGGACCGGCGGCAATCAGCAATAAACCCCTATCTCTGGCTGGCAACCACGCGCTGATCAGCATGGATACGACAAAAGCGGGAGAATACACATACATCTTCGACGAGCTCAGTGACGATCGCTATATTCACGACAAGAGAGGCTTCACGCCGTTGCTTGTCAAACAGCATGTCTATCCGCCACCTTCCGCACAGTTTTCCAATCCAGGAAAGACATATGGCTATTGTAAGGAGGATCCGAACTTTGCACCAAGCACCGAGGCCGAGACCGAAAACATTCCCATCACGTTGACCGGTAGTCCGCCATTTTCCATCGAGATCGCCATCACACACCACGGTACGTCTCCCCGTGCAGAGATCGCGCGTGTGAAGGATATATTGTCAACATCATATTCCTGGTCATTGTCACGGGCCACGCTCGATCTCGGGGCCCACACCGTCTCAATCCGCTCTGTCAAGGACGGCCGTGGTTGTGAGAGCGTCATTGAGCAGGACCCTTCCTCTGTGCGCATCTCGGTGTCCTCGCCTCCCACCATCATCCCGTTCGAGTCTAAAGAAGATTACTGTGTGGGGGAGCACGTCACCTTCTCTCTCAGTGGCCAAGCCCCGTTCGAGGTCTTTTACAACTTCCAGAACCGCGAGCGGCGAGCACGCGTCACGTCGAACGAGTTTCGCAGAATTGCAGAAAGTCCTGGTGAATTCATCATCACCGCCGTCAGCGATAGCGCCATGGGGAACGGCAAATGTCGGGCGCGCAAAGAGATCAAGAAATCCATTCATCCGTTCCCCAGCGTGAAGATAAGTCAGGGTAAAACACAAGTCAGCGACATTCACGAAGGTGGTGAAGTCGAAATCTTGTTTGAGTTTACGGGCACTCCGCCGTTTGAATTCACGTAAGCCGTTTATTGCCCTTGGTCGCATTCATTTGGCCACACTGACATAAACAGATACACGCGTTCGGAAAATGCGAAGCGCGGCCGTAAGCCGCAAATTCTCGAGACCCGCCATGACACAAGCTATGATTTCAGCAAGAGCATTCGGGCCAGTGACGAAGGCACCTACGAGGTGGTCGCTATAAAGGACAAATACTGTGCATATGTGGCGCCAAACCACGTCGGCAGCAGAAGTGGAAAGACGTAAGATGCTTTTGCAGTATTAGACAAAAGTCGGTGTTGGTGTGAAGCTGGCTTGAGACGGCCAATCGTGTACAGCATATTTGGGCCTTACGGATCAAGTGGGGACGACCACATTTCTTGAACGAAACCGGTGTTGATTGGTGTCATCTCTGAGCATTCTATGAGCGGCGAGTCGAATGTGGCTTTGGGTGTCGGTGCCAGTCTCCAGCGACGGGGGATTCGCGGGGCAATAATATTTCTTCAACCACCACGGAAGCGGTATGGAAGTCTGTTGACACGGAAAGACACTCAGTTATCCTCCATACGCACTGCAGGTTCACACCAGCTGGAGGGTGTAATTTGACCTGAAGCATTTATCTGCTCTAGACCGGCCGATATGCTGGTAAGTTGTCTGGCTGAGCTGCAACCGGCAGAGTGAGAAGCAGTCTGGACTTTAGCGCTGCAGGAGAACTGATGACGAATAAACCTGGGAGGCAAGGAGTGTCCTATAATTATTGTTGCCACAGGGAATGACGTTTTCGAATGTAATTCAGAGGCAACAATTCATTTACTACGGTTAAACTTTGTCTAGCTGGATGGCCACAATGTACCTGACAACAGGGGCTCAATGAGGCGGCAAGCACCTCAAGGCATGATACAAATCGGGAACTTCCAGCCCTGGATTGCCTCCTACTCTTTTTTTAGGGTTTATCTTTACGGTTCCGCGGTCGTCCACAAGGTCAAGGATCGAATAGATGCAATAGTGTTCCTTGTGGACGTCAGAACATTGTCGTGTGCCACTGGGTATCAAGACCACAAGTGCTCTCGGCGACTGTATGTTTTTCCGAGAGGTACGTGGTCAATGGTTGGCTCGGTTTATTGAACGAGATTGAACGGTGAGGTATGGATTGGATCCATATTGGATTGGCGGTTGCCGTTGGTCGTGGAAGAAGGGGCATCGAGATTGAAAGGATGAGGCGATCATTCGATCCTCTGTTGCAAGATCGGGAGGGACAGGTGTTTGTACCAGGGACGATGATGTGGTGGTCGCTTGGACCATCACTGAGAGAAGGCTCGGAGTATGATGACCAAACTTCAAGTCGATCAGGTCCGCGGGAACTCGAAGATGTAGAGGAAAAGAAAACCACCAAACGCCGGAGAGGCTGCAGTCCTTGCAGCGGTCCACCGTTTCCAGTATTTCGCCTTTTGCCCATCGCCAAAAACGAAAGATATTCAGCGCCTGGATCTGTGACTGCTCTTGCTAGACCGACAAATCCCGCAACTCAGCCACCTAAATGCCTGGTCCTGAACATGAAAGTAAGCTGTACGACCTGTTGTACAGATTTCATCACGAGCAAACCGTAATATCCGTGATCGAACTCCTAGCTCGTGCAGGTACATAGTCGTAGAATTTCGTGAACTTAGAAAATGAAGTAGCGCCGTAAGAGAAAAAACTCGGTGCAATGTCGAACCCCGCCCCCAATCAGAGATTGGATGCACTATTGAGTGGACTGACCGTTTTGCTGCGCTTGAGCAGGAGGTCCACCACGGCGGGGTCCTTGGCCTCGGCCGCGATAGCCGCCTCGGCCTTGGTTGTAGTGTCCGCGATTGTTGTATGGCTGCCCGTACCCGTTGGACTGGTGCTGTTGCGGGCGGCGGCCTTGGCCTTGGCCGTTGACATTGGGTGTGTGGGCAGGAAACGTCTTGGGAGGTTGAGCAGGAGGAGGCATTGCCCGGGGAATACTTTCTGGATTGTCGTAGACATAGAGGCTTTTGTCAATCGATGGCGGGATTGGTTGGATCTCGGTGCCCAGCTCTTGCTCAATTTTGTAGAGATTGAAACGGTCATCCCAATTGATCAAATTGATCGCGAGACCGCGATGACCAAATCGACCGGAACGACCAATCCGGTGGAGGTAGGTTTCGGCATTCTTGGGGAAGTCGAAGTTGATCACCACATTGACAGCCTGAATATCAATGCCACGGGTGAGAAGATCCGAGCACACCAGATTGCGGGAGACACCGGCGCGGAAGTCGTGGAAGACCTTGTTGCGGGCCTGCTGAAGCATCTTGGCGTGAGAGTAGAAACATGAATAACCGAGTTCTGTGATCTTCTTTGCGAGCAGCTCGACGCGGTTGGTGGAGTTGCAGAAGATGATGGATTGGTTGATCTGGAGTTTCGAGAAAAGGGTGTTGAGGCAGTGGACTTTCTGTTTCTCTTCGACAAAGGCGTAGTACTGGGTTATACCGCGGAGGGTCAGCTCATCCATGAGGTTGATTTCATAGGGGTTCCGCATATGTTTGTCCTATGCCACGTCAGTTTGAGTGGACAAGTCCAAAGATCGAACCAAACTGACCTTGAATGACTTGACGATCATGGGGAAGGTGGCGCTGAAGAGCATGACCTGACGATCCTTGGGGTGGAAAGAGAGCAGTTGCTCGATGACCACGGTGAACTCTGGTGATAATAGCTTATCGGCTTCGTCCATGACGAATATCGGACATTGTGACAGATCTGCGACGCCTTTGCTTGCCAAATCGAGTATTCTTCCCGGCGTTCCCACGATGATGTGTACCGGATCGCCCAGTCTGATGATGTCGTCCTTGAGCCCAGTACCGCCGGTCGTGACCATGACATTGATCCCCAGGTGCTTCCCAAGGGTCTTGCATACTTGAGACGTTTGGAGAGCCAGCTCTCGCGTGGGGACCAGGATCAGGGCCTGTGTCTTTGGGTTTTTGGGGTTGATTCTCTCCAGGGTCGGGATGACAAAGGCTGCCGTCTTGCCGGTACCATTTTTTGCTCGGGCCAGGATGTCTCTCCCGGTGAGGGCCACAGGGATCGTTTCTTCTTGAATCGGTGAAGGCTTCTCAAACCCAGCTTCAAAAATGCCCATCATCAATTCCCGCTTAATATAAAAGTCTTCAAATTCGAGGCCTTTGGTCGCTGTCACATCTTCAGTCTGTTGACGCAAGTCCTTTGCTGGAAGCTTCAGGTTATCTTTCCAATTTTTGTCATCTGGGCCGTCTTTTATCGAAGCCTTGCTCATCTGCGCCGTCAAGACGTCGGCCATGCTGATGGATTGTGAGAGGAGGAAGAGAAGGTGAGGCGGACAGTCGGTGCAGAGCCCGAATCGTGATCGGTACTCGAAGAAGACGGTCTCGGGTGCGAATAGCAGCGTTGAAGTGAGTTATGTGGACCCTGCTGAGGCGATAGGCAGGGGACTAGCTAAAGAAACTGGAAGAATTTCTGAGGTTGACGGCGAAGCGCTTGGGGTAGAGGTAGTTTGGAGCTTGCTTGAAATGTTTGATGAGTTGTGAAGAGTCGTAGTGTGTCGACGAAGACAGCGCGCACTGATTCGAGTCAACGGGGACTTTGTATACCGGTCGGTGGTATGGAGGGTTGTGAGGCCGTTTTGCGACTGATTGCAGGTGGAAGTTCCTTGCCGCGGATGCCAAGAATGTGGCCATCACTATTTACGGCAAGTTCCGCCACTCCAGCCAAAGCGCAACTTCTATATTGTCTCGATGTCTCTGTAGACAGTATCTATGCGCCAGTCGTATCAGGCAACCGTGGGTTGTTTTGAGGCAACTCCCTTCGGCCTCTTCCTCAGAGCACCTCGCATATCATAGAGAGACCTGCATCTACTGCCACCCTCATTAGGATCACGCTCGCTAAATGCCTAAGCAGAAGCAAGTACCAGTCTCGTCTGCCCTCTTTCTGGTGGAGCAATCCTGATTCACGTTAGCATTCCCAAGCCTTCAGCGTGGGTCGCCATGAGAGACTTACTCGATCGCGTTGACATCTGACGCTCTTTTTATGTCGGTCTTGGTTCCTGGACTGATCAAGATGAACTGTCTTCCGATACTTTGCCTCGCCCCTTCGATGAGCAAATTCACACTGGTGTTCCGATTGACAGCGTCCATGAATACATCAAACTCGTCCAAACACCGAATCGGGGAGCCCATAGCCTCCCAGATGGCAAGCAGCAAACAAATTTGGGAGAAAGACTTTTCGCCGCCAGACAGAGTCCTGGTGCCGCGACCGGCACCGTCCCGCTTCGTGATATCGGGCTCGACGCGGAGGTCCAGCAGCTTCTGCTTGTGGTCGGTGATGATCTCTCCACGAAAGCTGCGTTGGCTGAGCAGAAATCGGAACTGTGCCTTTGCGCGAACCGAGATGTAGCTGCGGAATTTCTTCCACCTTTCTCGTCGCTCAATCAATGACCCTTTCAGCTTCATGGCCAGACTCTCCAACTGCCTCAAATCTTTTAGCCCTTTTTTGTAGGCCTCGGAAGTCCTGGCCGCATCTGCGGCAATCTGCTCGCGGGTACCACCGATCTGTTGCTGGGATTTTTGATAGTCGGCCAGCAGCCGCTGGTATTTTTTATCCAAGCTCGCAAAACTTTCACCGGGATCCAGGTTGACCCGTTCACACACTTGGCGGGCCTGCTCTATGTACGAGGCCACCTTGACATCGAACTCGGCCTGCTTTCGCTCGAGGGTGCCACGGTCCATTTTGGCATCATCTATGCGAGCGATGGCGGCATTCTTTTCGCCTAGGCGGTGTGCTCTCTTCTTGGACGCCTCTTGGGCCTCGGCTCGTGCGTTTCGTGCAACTTCTTGCAGTTCGGCGATGCGCTCATCAAACGAGTTCAGTGATCGTGTCGCTTCCCTCAATCGGTTCTTCTTTTCATCAAGATTGATGAGTGAGTCGGCGAACGAGTCTTCATGCAGCGCCTTTTGTTCTTCAGCCTCGGCTAGCTGTTGACGCAAAACACTCAGCCGGCCTCCTTCTACATTGTCCTCCTTGATCTCTTCATTGAGTCGCTCAACCTCGTCCTCTGCCTGCTGGACGGCAATGCGGAGGTCCCGCTCCTGATTACTGTGCCGAACGAGAGCCTGTTTGGCTTTTCCGTGCTTGTCGCGTGCCACACGGAAATCCTCTTCGAGCCGGATCAGCTGCTCTCTCGAGTTTTGCAAGATTTCCTGTTGCTGGCGGATCTGCGCTTCAATGTCGGTCTTCATCCTCGGCGTGCCCACAAACTCGTGGACCGGATCCTGTGCCGCTTGGCCGTTTCTGTAAAAGAGGACCGCTCCTTTCCGAGAATTGTTCGGGCTGAACGAATAGCACCTCTTGACGTTGTGGAGGGGGGTGCCGCTGCGGTACAGGACCTCTGATGCCTCGGTCATATCGGGAATGAGAATGCACTGCTCGATCGCATAGTGGATCACGAGTTGCTTGCGGACGGCCTCGTGATCAATGTCGAGGACGCGGAGGACGGTATCGAAGCGGGGGTCGGGCTCGTGTGGTCTCGTATCAATTGGCTGGTTGTTGGCAATGGTGATGGGAAGGTTGTGACAACCGACACGCTTCATCATCCGGCTCAGGAGGTCCATGTCCTGCTTGCTCGTGACGATAAAGCCGTTCAGACCATTTCCGAACGCCTTTTCCAGTATCGAGGACCATTCAGGCTTCAACAATTTGACGTGCTTCCCGATCGGGCCGATAGGCTGTTCTCGGAATCCTTTTTCCTGTTGCAAAGCTCTCAGCAACTGCGGCATATTTGCATGGTAGCCGAGGTCTTGCAGAGCACGGTTTTTCATCATGTTTTCCACGTTGCGCTTCTGATCCTCTACTTCGGCTGTCTTCGCGGTTCTGATCTCGTCCGCTTCATCCATCGCAGTCTGTGCCTGGTCAATGTCGCGCTCACGCTGTGCTTTGAGGGCCTGATGTTCCCGCTGTTCCTGGATGGCCATCATCACGCGCTCTTTCGCCTGCTCCAGCGCTTCGAGACGTCTCGTCGCTCCACCTCCATCGAGCTCGGCTAATCGTTGCTGTTCTTCTTGAATAGCTTTGCCCTTGGCGTCGATAACGGCCTTCGCTTCGGTCACCGCGGAGCGGATGGCCCGATGTTCGGCTTGAGCTTCGACGACTTCCTTCTTGATCTCATCGTGGCGTGCTTGTTCTTCTTTCTTCTCGTCCTGAACTCGTTGCACCTCGGCCTCGGCTTGGTTGTGAGCATCGAACGCCAGCGCATATACCCTGTCGGCTTCTTGAAAGGCATTATCGAGCGCGACGATGCGAGCTTCTTCCTCTGCAATCTTTGCGTCTGCCTCTTCTATTTGACGGGCATACATGTCTCGGGTCTCTTCCTGCTGGGCGACTTGCGCCCATGCCAGCTGCCGACGATAGTCTCGGAGTTTGTCTAATATGCTGTCATGCTTTTGTGAATGTGCCAATTTGATTTTCGCCCGTTCCATCCTCTGTTCTAAAATCTGAATGTCTGGCCGCTTAGCCTCAATTTTCGCTTCGATGTTGTCTAGCTGTTCTTCGATGAGTCGATAATCTTGGTCAAGTTGTTCCAGCTGTACGCCTTTGACAAATAACTTGTACTTTTCTGACGCGCTTGACGTCGAGATAAACTGTCGGGCCTGATCTTGAGAAAGGACATTCATGGGATTGTCGATTTGAAGCGCAAAATGATCGCAGATATCGTCCAGGTCAGACCTCTTTGTGGATATGATCCGTCCCTTTTCCGACTTGAGCTTGAAACCACTCGCACCCGCTCTTGAAAAGTGTCTCTCAATCTGAATCGTCTGGCCGTATTCTTCAGGCATATAGGCCCCATCGCCTTGGTTTCTGATTTTGCAAACGATGCTCGCATGATCTTTTCCCCCTTTGATGAAATCCTGAAGGCGGCCACCGCGATTGGTCGCCGAAGCCTTACCACCGAGACAAAGGACGATGGCGGTCAAGATGGCGCTTTTCCCACTACCATTCTTGCCACAAATAAAGTTGATGAGCGGTCCGAGCTTATACTGCATGTCTTCGTGGCACATGAAGTTCTTGAGCTCGACCTCCTCGAGAATACCGCTTTCGGCAGGAGTGTTGCCTTGATCGACTCGATCGGCATATTTGGCGAGGATCTGCTGAGTCGCCACGATTTCGTTCTCTTCATTGTCGTCATCATCGTCGATGTCAGATGGCGGTGTGCTTCCACCGTCGAGATCGCCATCACTGGAACCAGTAGCGGAAGGGGAGCGGTCATCACTCATTCGTCTTCTTTTGCGCTGCTTGAATCAGTAACTGGTCCCGTTGGCAACACAGAGTCCTACCGCGGATGAACGCGTGGTGCCACTGGAATCGTGGTCACTCTCGGCCAGATCATCCTCACTGTCGCCAGACTGAGATGGAGCCGGGCGCTTCGAGGGCGCCATGATGGAAGGAGTGAACCTGTATAATGGTTCTTCTGAGAGCCAGTGTGTTGAGGCGGAGAGCCCTTGCAGCCTAAAGTCGCGTCACGGTTAGCGCGCTTCGGACATATGCCTAATTCCGCCTGCAGGTGCGCGCATTCTATGCCATAACTTGGCCCTGACTCTTCAATTTGGAAAAAATTCGCCACCAGCCACGGTGGAAGAGTCCTTAGAGAGCAAGCCCGCGAGTGATGGCATCTGCGGCTGTCAATGATGACAGACCTAGAGTGAAGGTGATTATTCTCCACTGCTCATTTCACTCCCACTAACATGTATGAAGCCCAGTATTCTACGTTCAATCATAGCAGGATCGACGGCTGGCGCGGTTGAGATTGGTTAGTGGTGACTTGCACATCTGGGTGCTCTCTGCAGTGAAGGGTGCTGAACGCTTTTTCTGACCTCGCCCTCTCAAAGCCATCACATATCCATTCGAATTCGCAAAAACAAGATCGCAGCTTAATCGGCGGTTACCCGACTCCAAGAGACTCCCATGGCCTCCGTTTCCGTCGCGCGAGTGGTATGCGGGATGTACAACCCTCATAATTGGGAACTCCCTCAAAGCAGGCATACGTCAGTTCACCTTGAACACACGAAATGCGTTGTTGCAGCGTGCTGATGGGACGGCGCAGGATTTGTCGCATTTGACGCCTATAAAAACCTTCTTTCAGACGCGGATGGAAAGATATCAGGCCCCAGGACGGTGGTCGCTGGGTTTGGTGCCGGGATTACCGAATCGTTGCTGGCCGTGACGCCGTTTGAAAGTATCAAGACCCAACTGATCGACGATCGGAAACGAGCTCAGCCACGAATGCATGGATTCTTGCATGGCTCGGCTGTCATCGCCAGAGAAAAGGGCATTCGTGGCTTCTTTCAGGGTTTCGTGCCCACGACCGCGCGACAGGCCGCGAACAGTGCCGTCAGATTCAGCACATACACAAGCCTCAAGCAGTTCGTCGAAGGCTATGTTGGCCCCGGTGAGAGGCTTGGAGCAGCGACGACATTTGCAATTGGAGGGCTGGCAGGCATCGTGACTGTGTATGCCATACACGAGATGTGACTTGAAAGGATAAAATTGGCTGACACGATATAGGTACGCCACAATGCCACTCGACACGATAAAGACTCGCATGCAAAGTCTAGAAGCCAAGAAAAATTACAAAAACAGTCTGGTCTGCGCAACATCCATCTTCAAGAACGAGGGTTTGCTCACGTTCTGGGCTGGTGCCCTGCCGCGGCTCGGCCGGTTGACCCTGAGTGGTGGAATCGTCTTCACAATGTAAGTCCGTTGGGATGCTGCTCGCGCTACCCAGATTCTGACCTGTCTCATAGGTATGAAAAGACCATGGAGTTCCTCGACTTGCTAGATCCGGAAAGGAAGTACATATAATGTTGGAAGGAGGATGCATGCATACCCTCCTCTCGTGAGTGGACAAGCAGCCTTCTCTTCTCGACCCCCCAAAGACGATCGCTATGAGGCTTGAAGCATCTTGTCCTCCATGCACACTCAGAGACCAGACGACTCCGCTCTGGATGTGTGGATGGAATGTTGTGCGAAACCGGACCCGGATGCCAGCCCATGGACGAATTCTCCTCCTCCGGCGCAAATGAGAGTACAGTCAGGGAACTGAGAATTTGGAAAGTGAATAAAACTACCTAAGGGCTGACGAGGCCATGCTCATACCTGAATACAAGGTGATTTATCATGAGCAGTTTGCGCCAGCAAGCCGGTCTGGTCAAGGAGAGGGGGATGTGTGCAGGAGAAGCAAAGGCGGGAAGCGCCATCACGATCTGTCCGTACTTGGTGATGACGACAATGTATCATGTACAGCAACTCTAGCAGACTATATTCACCCTCTCTTACGTTACTCCTTGGAGGAGAGATGCCTGACGAGACCGTCACCAAGGACCGCGATCTCAGCCAATATTCCGTTCTTGTTGATCTCGCAGAGCGTCTTTCCTTGCGCTTTCTCGTCGCTGTCGGGAGCCAGAGGCAAGCTCGAGTATCCTTGTCGCACTCTCCACTCCTTCTTCCCCAACACCGTCGGCCGCCACAGTCCCGCGATGACCCTGCCGCCGTCGGGGTCATAGAAGAAGAGGGCGGCATTCCCAAAGGAGTGCTCCAAGTCTTGCAAGAACAACTCGGCAGGGTCGTACCCGATGTTCTCCACGTCTAGTTCCTCCTGTAGCTGTAGGTTCTTGAACTTGGCTGCGCCCGTAGCGTCGTGCTTCTTGCCTTTGGCTCCTCTGACAACCGTGGTTTTGAGATGGATCTGGAAGTCAAAGTCCCCGAGTGGAGTCGTGAACAAGTTTCGCCAATCCGTCTCATCCATGGTGCCCGCTTTGTTCTTTACCATCTCGATCGCCGCCCTGGCAAGAGCAGTGATTCTTCCCGCGACAACTCTCGGTGGCGTCGCGCCCTGCGTCCAGACGGTACCGGTAGGGTCGATATTCGTCCCGACACACCAGACGACATTGTTCATGCTCGGATCCAGCTTCCTCCACGCTTGGAATCTCGTCTGGATCTCGGCAATCTGGGACTCGGTCATGTCCTGCGAGAGGCTGAGGTCGACAATCATAGGACTGAACGCCCAGTCCCACCGAGACAACAAGTGCAGACAGCGCAGGAATGCCGTCGTGGCGGAGCCGGGTGCTGACCAGGGCGCTGGCTGCAGGAAGATGTGTGCGGCCACGATCTCCAGAAGTTCTTCTGGCACGTGCCGGAGGAGGAGGTGAGAAGAGACCCACTTTTTCAGGAGTCTGACGGTGGATGAGAAGGGGGAAAATCGTGAACATAAGGCACGGATCGTCGTCGTGTGAATCGGGTTAGCGAGGAAGCTTCGCTTGTGTGTGGCGAGCGCGCTCGCCAGTGAGTCTCGGACAGAGCCATGGAGAGATTTGTCCGCCAACGCCGTCTGGAGGAGGTGGGCTTCTCTTTCGTGGTGTATACGAGTCCGAAAGCAGACTGGAGATAGGGCTGGCGCTGGAGAAGGATAGATGATGTCCAGATATGCCGTGTTGGAATATCCCGTGTTGGCCGAGGTCGTGTTCTCCAGACCGACGCGAGTCGTCAATGCAGAGTTTTTCGATGCCAGAAGATCGGCTAGTTTGAGTAGAAATGCGATCTTGGTGTGCTGTATAGCAGGGAGGGCGTCTGGCCAGCGGCCTGATGAGTCAAACTGGATGACGATATCGATCGGTCGAGACCTGGACGGGAGGAGAGGATGATCAATGGCAGACGATCGCAGGGCTCGGTCTGCGGGTGACACAGAACGAACAGGCAGCGGGAGGCCGTCCAGCTGATGCAAAGTCGAGGCGAGTGTCTGATAGGTGGAGTGGATGACGTTGAAAGCATCCTCGGTCGTAATGGAGGTGCCGTCTTGGAGCGTGTGTGATGCAAGATCGAAAGACTGGAGCCGAATCGCGCTTGCAGGCAATTGGAAGTGGAGCATGGCTAAATATTGGATAACCTGTAAGGTGACGGGCGTGTCGGCCGACCAGACAAGGCTCTCAGAGATGGTACCGTCTTTGAAACGGCGTAACTCGGATTTCTCACCCCAGAACTTTCGATATTCCGCTGCTTCGGCTTCATCGTCAGCTGAGGGTCCATGATCAACGAGGCGTGCGAGAGCATCGGAATTTGTGAGCAGCGCAATCTCGAATTTAACATCCTGTCGGTCAGACGGCCCTGCCTTGGAGAGCACCCAAGTCTCCCGCGGAAATGCCTTGATATCAAGGAGAGTGATCCGGTCGCCGAGACCGCGGAGCATGGTGCTGTACATGTTCTCCAGATATCTTCGCTGGTCCTTGGCTGTCTCAAGAGCGGCCCTGGGAACGGTGATGGAGAACGCTTCATCATATTCGAGCAGTTTCTCATCTACCCGGAGAATAAACGTGGGATCGAAATTATCTTGATTGCGGCCGTTGACAGCTGCGAGAGATAATTGTGCATGGCGTCGTAATCTCTGATATGACCAGGGCGTCATCTTGAAGAGAACATTCACACCAGTCGTCCCGTCAAAGACAATGGGGACATCTGATCGAGACAAGTCCAAATCTGAATGATTGAGGATCATAGGATCCCGGAAATCCCTCCCCGATAAAACTTGGAGCATCGCTTTGAAGAGTTGAAGACTGCTATACCGATCAGAGAAGAGAGGACGGCCTCGAGGGCCACCTCCATGGAGAAGGAGAGCACACATGAAGGCCCACTCGGAGGCACCAAATCCGCCGCTCGTGGTTGAGCTTGAGAAGCCTCGCTGTTGCAACCATACTTGGGCCAGTTTGCAGGCGTCGGCAAAAGCGGCGCACTTCTTCATGGTATTCATGACCAAATCATCACGGAGCTGGTATGAGGCCGCAAAACGGATGCAACTATTGTAGAAAGGGCTCGGCTCCGATGGTTGTGGTGGTGATGGCTTTTCCATGGATGGATGCCGGATGCAATTCTTCAAAGGCAGAGTCTTCTCGATCGGAATCGCAGCACTGGGAAACCCCACTGAAAGCCGGTATTGGTACCTGGACGCTTGCATGTCAGAGAGAGACCGGGATTTCGGTGAGATGGTCAGCTGCGGGAACAGCTCCACGTCGTCGTCAAAAGAATACGAAAGATCGAACTCGTCCCCAGCTTGTTGCTTAATCCCTGCGGCAATGCAAGCCAGGTAGAACGCGCGCTTGTGGAAGGCTCTGTGGTTGAGATAGTCCTTTTCCTGGAAAAGAGTCTCTGGCATGATAGCCACAATCTCCACCAGCGCGTCCCCTTTGATACCCCTCTGTTGTGGCAGGCCGCCTTGAAGGAGAAAGGTTTGAGGTGACCGGTACTCAAACTTATAGTTGACCTCTGTCTGGTGTCGAGGCCGTCGAAACGGGATGGCCACTCCCTGCTGTCGCAGATTTCCTTCGGCATCTGCATGGCGACGGGGTGGGAAGTCGGCCATGTCTTTGATGATGGATTCGAGTTTCTCGATCGTCGGCCTGAATTTTGATATGTGAACGTCGTACTTGGGCGTGATTTCGGCCACCAGTTCAGCTGCTTGTAATGCCAATACAGAGGATTTGCTGAGGCCACCGGCAGGCAGCACACTAGATTTTGACGTTGTCGTGGTTGAGAGAGATTGGGACTTCCTGGCCAGAGGTGCTGGCCGAACACCTTTGCCGGTGGAACCGTCCGAATCGTCACTAGAGCTGACTTCACGCTTTGCACCACTGCTGAAGGCATCCTCCACCGAGCCATGGCTCAGCTTGCGACGTTTTGCTGTTCGGTCCTGCGATCTGATTTCGATGATCGACATTTTCAGATTTCACTTCCCCGTGGAAGCAAGCATGCACGACGTCTCCGAAGTGACGCGACCACTCCTGGCACTCAATTTAGGACATAAGACGGCATTCCTCGTCAACGACAGTATCAAACTTTGAGCCCCAAATCGGGGTATGAAAAGTTTCTGTGGCAAACTTATGCCAAGACCACCGTCGGCTAATAAAGTTTCAGATTTATTTTCCGCGTCTGGGGTTATCAGCAGTGGCCGAGATCGGCCAGAAAAAAATGGATATATGAGTCGACCGTTCTGCCGCGGCGCGCCCCTGGCCCATTCTCGTATATTGTATTCAAAACAGTCAAGATGCTCGCAGCTGTTGGGCAGCCAGTACCCAATACCGAACATGCCGTCAGTGTCTCGCTGCCGTCATGGAAAGCAACCGTGGGTTATGAGGAGGGTGAAGAATGGGTTATCTCCAAAATGAAGACAGGATATCCACGATTTTTTATCCACTTGACAATTCAGGAGCTCCAGAAAGAGATCCTCAGACGCCATGGGAGACCTGGAGAGAGTGTCATGCTCTTCCCGTCCGTGGCGGCCGCCACAAGATGCCAGAAGTTTTTTTATGACAAAGTAGCCGGACTTGAGACAGATACCGTGCGACTCTTGCAGCTTGAGCCGAATGTCAGCAAGAAGAGGGTCGAGATCATTTTTTCTGGACTGTCATGCGTCTTCTTTCCCAAGGACTCTTTTAGCGTTGCGAAGCAGGTTTGGCAGCACTCGGGCGATGGCATCTCCAGCAGACGGGGCGAGTTCTGCTTGAAAGCTCTGAGAGACGGTATCCTACAGCCTGTCAGCGGACCGGCAAAGGCCAAGTCGGAAGAGTTGTTTGCCAAAGGCCCTCGACGATATCAGCGCGGAGGGTCGTTAAATGGCGTCGTGCCGCAAGCCAGTGGTGGGCGTGACGCCGGCGCCACGGACAAGGCGTGGAATGCCCTCGAAGACAAGGACTCTGCTGAATTCGTCGAGGAACGGTTTGGGCGCAACCTGAATGCCACCTTGGCGTCAAAAGCAAAGCTCGCGATCCGGCGGAGGATCAGTGGCTGCCTCACGGACGATTCCGAACTCGACCAGGCGTTAGCCAACTCCTCGGGCGACTGTAACAGCAGGCAAAGAGGCCTGACAGAGAATGACGTCTACCTCTACCCGACGGGGATGTCGTCCATTTTCAACACCCACCGGATTCTTCTCGCCCACGCGGAAAGACGGGGACATGAGCCGCTCCAGAGCATCTGTTTTGGGTTTCCGTACATTGATACCCTGAAAATCCTCCAGAAGTGGGGTCCTGGCTGCTTATTTTATGGCTATGGAAGCTCTGCTGACCTCGACGACTTGCAGCGTCGCCTCGAGTCGGGAGAGCGCTATCTCGCACTCTTTACAGAGTTCCCCAGTAACCCGCTCCTGAACTCTCCCGATCTTCTTCGGATCCGCCAGTTGGCGGACCAATACGACTTTGCCGTCGTGGTGGACGAGACGGTCGGAAACTTGATCAACATCAATGTCCTCACTCACGCCGATGTCGTGGTCAGCAGTTTGACCAAAGTCTTCAGCGGTGACAGCAACGTCATGGGTGGCAGCGCCGTCCTCAATCCGCAAAGCCGGATGTACGCCGACCTCAAGCAGACACTCGAACACGAGTACGAGGACAACTACTGGGCAGAAGATGCGGTCTTCATGGAGCGCAACTCCCGAGATTTCATCTCTCGAATCGACAGAATTAACACCAACGCCGAGGCCATTGCTTCGACACTGCAGTCTTGCCCTGTTGTCAAGCGGGTCTACTATCCCAAATGCAGTCCTTCTCGTCCCCACTACGAAGCATGTCGCAACCCCAATGGCGGATACGGAGGTCTCCTCAGTGTGACTTTTCAGCAGCCAGAGCAAGCGGTGGCCTTCTTCGACGCGTTGGAAGTGGAAAAAGGTCCCAGTCTGGGGACGAACTTCACCTTGGCCTGCCCGTATACGGTGTTGGCACACTATATCGAGATGGACTGGACTGCGCAGTGGGGGGTCGAACCGGATCTCGTCAGGCTCTCTGTGGGCTTGGAAGAGACCAGTGACTTGATTCATCGAGTCAACAAGGCTCTGGATGCGGCCTCGAAGAGGAAGCAATCATGATTGAGTAATGGATCTCCATGGAAGTGGGCGGTCACTTGCTGTTCAACTCAGTATTTGACGCCTAGCTGGACTGTTGCACACCCTCGACGTTAATTCGAGGAGGCCGCTTCGTGTGTCAATGGAGTGGTGGAGAATATTCCAAATGTATCATAAGCACATCCGCAGACTCACATGCTGTTTCTCTGGCCGCCCACTGCCACCCCCCGCTCCGCTCCGCGTCCGGGATTCACTTCCTCACCCTGTACGTCATATCAACACCACTTTGGCCGGAGTTCTGGAATTTGGTCATGGCTCATAATCTCCTGTTCCGTCAGGTGACCCTGTGGAAGATTTAACAAGGCACCAGCTCCCATGATTATTCCATGCGTGTATGTTCTTCGACCGCCTCTTCACAGCGGCTGCACTTGTACTGATCCAGAGATTCTTTTCACCCACCCATCAACCTGCAATCATGGCCTGGCGCTGTAGCGGTCGGACCAACGCCGAGCTGGTAAGCAACCTCTTCTCCGCCGGCGTTCTCAACTCCCAGCGAGTCCGGGACGCGATGATGTCGGTCGATCGAGCACATTACTGCCCCTCTTCCCCCCTCTCGGCATACGAAGACTCCCCTCAGAGCATCGGCTATGGTGCCACCATATCGGCACCGCACATGCACGTCGCAGCATGCGAGTCGCTGCTTCCGTTCATGCCGGAGAACGAAGGGGCCAAAGTGCTCGACATCGGGAGCGGCAGTGGCTACTTAACCCATGTGATGGCAAACCTCGTGTGCGGAGCAGATGGCAAAGGCGACGGCAAAGTCGTTGGTATTGACCACATCCAAGGTTTGGTCGACCAGTCGTTGAACAATCTCAGGCGGAGTGAGGAAGGCCGTCAGCTGCTAGACACCGGCAAGGTGGAAATCGTGCAGGGCGACGGGAGGAAAGGATACCCAGCCGGAGGACCGTACGACGCCATTCACGTCGGTGCCGCCGCCAGCGCCCTGCATCAGGAACTGGTCGATCAGCTGAAGAGTCCTGGAAGAATGTTTATTCCCGTGGAAGACAGCGACGGATGGGGCTCGCAATGGATATGGGTTGTGGATAAGGACAAGGAAGGCAAGGTGACCAAGAGAAAAGATATGGGCGTCCGTTATGTGCCATTGACAGATGCTCCCAAGTAAGACACGAGATGTGTAATGACACGGAGTCATACTAAAATGGTCTTGAGTTCTTTGGGACTGCGCGACAAGATCCGAGCGGCTATGTGGCGTCGACGTTGAAATCTACGAGGTAGGAGTTCCGGCTTAATGAGCATCGAACAAAAGTCGGTGACCAACAGCTCACGACGGTATGCTTCTGGAAAGCGTTCACTGTACATTCCGGGCCATCAAGGCTCTTTCACTTCAATCATCTGGAGCGCAAGTCGATGGCGCTGGACGGGAGGTCAAAACCGGATGTAGGAGCCGATATTTTCACGCTTTATTGACAGGATTTGGTTACTGCCTCGTCCTGCCTGCTTTACTTCAGATCAATGGTGACAACCATGGTGGCACAATGTTAAGCACCATTTGTAATGGGCTCCTCGGCCACGTAATGCAAGTAGGCGCCCAACAACTTGATCCCCTCGATATAGTTCCTCCGATCCAGCTTCTCGTTGATGCTGTGCGCCGCGTCCGTACTGCTTCCCATCGGCAGCAGCAGGACGTTCTTGCCCGTGGCCTGTTCAAAGGTGATTGTGACGGGAATGCTGCCTCCTTCTCTTGTCATATCGGGCTCGACACCAAACACCTCTTTCACGGCCTTGCTGGCGGCGGTGAAGTTCCAGTGCTTCGGGCTCGCGACCCACCACTTGCCGTCGTGCTGACAGTAGATGTCGAGCGTATTCTTGGAGCCGAGTTTGGCGAACTCGTCCTTGACGTACTTGAATACTCGCTCGTTCACCTGGTCCGATTCCATGTTGGGCACGGTGCGGATGGAGAATTTGCCAATCACCTTGGCCGGGATGACCGTCTTTGCGCCGGGGGCGGAGAAGGCACCCTCGATGCCGTGGATGGACAGCGACGGGTACCGCCAGCGCGCCATGAGCGTGCGTTCTTTGTCGGGGAAGATGCCCGTCTTGCTGCCCAGGGACTCGTAGAGGTTCTCCATCGTGTAACTGATCGGGCCGTAGAGGGCCTTTTCTTCCTCGGTCAAGGGGGCAACCATCTCGTTGATACCAGGAATCAGGATCTGGCCATTGACGTCGACAAGTCGAGCGAGGATTTGCGCCAGGTCGGTCATCGGCTCCTGTGCTGTGCCGCCGAAAACGCCCGAGTGTAAATCCTGGCCGGGCCCGGAGATGGCGATGGAGTAATAATTGCATCCTCGCAGACCGTACGTCAAGCAGGGCTTTTCTGTTCCCAGCCAGTAGTTGTCCGATATGCAGACGGCGTCGGTGTCCTTGAAGAACTTTTTGGCCTCTGCGTTGATGAAGTCGTCCAGGCCTTCGGAACCGTATTCTTCCATCCCCTCGAAGCAGCAGAGGAGATTGACAGGAAATTCGATCCCGGCTTTTTGGTGGGCTTCGATCGCGTTCAACCATCCAAGCACGGGACCTTTGTCATCTGTGCTGCCTCGACCAAACATGCGACCTTTGTCGTCGATGGTCAGCTTGAACGGGTCGGTCGCCCAGCCGTCTTCGATCAGGGCAGGCTGCACATCGTAGTGGCCGTAGACGAGAATGGTGCGCTTGTTCTTGTCATTGCCGTATCTTGCCACGACGACGGGAGGGAGGTCCAGGTGCTCTTTTCCCGGTTGTTTTCCCAACGGTCTCTGTTGTACTTCTGCACCCAACGCCTCAAGCTCAGAAGCCAGGAATTGTCCCATCTGCAAACCATGCGTGAGGATGATTCGGTCGTGACCGGCATGTACAGACGTACCCGAATGACATCCTGCCTCTTGTCCTCGTCTGCAGATACCGACGGTATCGCGACTGCTGTCCGGAGTCCTAGGTGGTTGTCATTGTCAGTGCCCCGCGGGAGATCGAGAGGAGATGGATGAGACGAAAGACGAACTCTCAATAAAAGAGTCTGCCAAAGCATCGACCCTGCCCGGTGTCAATCTCTACATGCAAATCCTGCCTTGAGAGCATACTGCTTGAAATATGGCTCCAGTTGCGGCGCCATCTTATCGTCCGAGATGTGTCCGTAGTAAGGTCGAACAGGCAGGAATGGACGAGTAATTCGTGGATGAGAGAATCGGGATGGTGACCGGTAAGATGGACAACAAAATTTCTCTGCCGCAGATTTCAGAGGGTGTAGAGGAAAGCGCCCAAGGCACAGTCCAGAGGGCATGTGTTATCGCCGTGACCATGCGCGATCGAGATCGTGGTGATTTGGTCATTGAGAGGCTTCCGGAGTCATTATTGTGGAGATCCACCACACAAATTCTCGGACACCACTGGTGTCGTTCACAACGGGCATGGTAATACAGCTTTCAGCTATTTTATACATCTCTACGATCAACATGCTCTCCAGTGCCAGGAACAGTTATTCATCCCTGTACCACCGTTCTTTCCTCAACGCTCGATCCTCGCGTGCCACCCTTCTCTTGGTGCCCCATCTCGACTTGACGACCTGAGTGACCAGCTTTTGCTGTGCCTGCTTTTCCTTGGACAGGCCTTCGGTGACAAAACTCACAAATAGGCTTGAGCAGTCGAATTTCTTTGCCAATTGTGAAGCGCTCCATTTGACGGGATCTGCTTTCCTCAAAGCGCGCATCTCTTCCATGTCCTTTTCCGTCAAGTCATACCGCTTCTCATATGGCTTTCGCGCCGCTGGCGGCAGTCTTTGAGCTGGCGGGACCGGTGTCATGGTGGCCAGTTGCGAATTGGACGAGGATGTCAGCCCTGCTGGGAGTTGTCTTCTTCGGTCAGTTTTGGGCAAGAAGATCGTGGGTGTGTGGTAGACGTTTGGCATGCTCGGTGGAGGATTGTATATTATGTGGTCGTGTGTTTCGGTCGTCGAGGGTAAGAAAGATGCATCGGGCTTAATGTTCAGCCTCGATCTCGTCCGTCGGTAGGATGATTGGTGTCTGCGGAAAGATGGCTGCTGCATTTGGGTGCACAGCTTGGAGAACCGCGAAGGCGCCGCTGAAGGCGGGCGACACAGTCTTGCTGGTTGCATGGCCAGTGCTTTGGGGTCTCTGATTCAAAGACACGAGAGATTTCAATTAGATTTCAACGCGCTGCAGGCTCCCGCGCCGGGAGAAATTCTGGATGCTAGCAGCTGCGAACGTCGCTTTCAGTCTTCGCCATAGATATGGAGAGAGCCTGGTCCTGGACAGTAATGGGCGGCCGTGTGATGATGGTTTCAACGAGGGCGAGATTCCCGCCGCTGAGGAGTTAATTAATGGTCGACCTGCAAGAGTTCAGGAACAGATATTCTCAGAACTCTTTTGGTGCCAGGGACAAAGCGGAAGCCAGAGCAGCCCGTCGCACAGCCTTGGCGCCGTTCCGCGACATCTCCCTGCTGTCACAGGACCAGGCACCTCCACCTGCATCCTTCCGTTGCTCGGTCCCTTTCCCCTCCCCATTACCTTTGGCACCGGCCACCACTCGTCCCTTGCACCTCCTGTTGTCCGGCGAACAAGAAGCAAAACCGCGCAGGTCTCTCCCCAGGCCTTTGCGCTATAAATCACTGCAAATCCAAGGACACCACGGGCCTGGTTGCTGGCATTACCGGCCGTACGACCTTTGATCATTGAACCCAATTCCTGCGGCCACCAGTTCCAAACGGGCTCGAAATGTGGTGCCGACACAACTCGTCTTGACCTATTCCCCTCCGATCTGTGTCTCAACAAAAGGACACCAGGCAGCCATTCCACCTTTTTTAATCTCCTGAGCTGACGACTTGGAGGTTCAGTGGCTGGCCGAAGGACGACGCGCAGCTGTGAGAATGTCTGCCTCGCAGCCGGCTGCGAAGGAAAGTGCAAGTGTCGCAGGCACTGAATCGCGTGGCTCTTCCACCCCTTTGCTCAACGACTCGACCCCCATTCCAAACGAAGCGGAGCAAGACCAACAACAAGAATCCCAAGATTCACCCCCGTCGGTCCACGGAGCCGAGGGCATTTCAAAGACACGAAAGCGAGATTTCTGGAGGATTGGCAAAAAGCAGGACGAAGAGAAGCAGAAGAGCAAGGCCAATTCATCAACCTCTACCCGTCCTTCCACATCGGGCGTCAGCGGTCTGGTTGGTTTGCGGCCCGCCTCGCCGCTCAGGCCGGCGGACGCGACGATTGGTATATCCGCATCACCGCACCGGTCGAATCCATATGGCATCCCTAGTTCGCCGGGGCGTGGCCGTCATAGTGCATCCCCAAGACCACAGTCGCCCGCGTCGTCCATGATCTTTGAGCGAAATGTGCAAGAAGATGTGTCCCTCCCCGAAGTGTCGCCACACTTACCTTCCCACGTCCTGACCGAGAATTACATTCCCCCGGCCCTGGATGCGTCGGCAGAAGCCATCACGAATGACAAATTGGATCCTGACGAGGTTGAAATTGTCACTCATGCCACGCATCAGCCGGCCGCGGTGACCATCACAGGGGTGGGAGCTGATCATTCTCTGTCGTCTTCGGTGCATGACGAATTTTCGCACGCGCATCGGCAGGACACCGACAATACCTCGACGTACGGCTCGCTGGATTCGACGGATGTACGCCGGTTGAGCTTCATCTCTTTCGCCGATGTTGTACATGCCGAGCAAGAGCTGGGAGATCAACGCCGCGATTCGACATACCTGTCCGGACCGCCGGCGCTTGCGGGCGGCCCCCGATCTCCTTCGCCCGTTCGGTCTCCTGTCTCATCTCAAGCCTTGAGCACATCTCCGCCCACGAGCATTGCGGCTTCAGTCAAGGGCTTGGAAACGTCTCCGAACCGCGGTGTGCGGGGGGCAGGGAGTCCGCTACCCGGACAAAGTTCACCATTGGGCGAGCTCAACATCGAGACGATGCGGCAGGCCTTGAGAAAGACTGGAAGCGGCGACTTGAGCCATTTTCGCAGCGCGCCGGGAAGCGCTGTGGGCAACGATGATGGCGTCTACGAACGACCTTTTAGATGAACCTGTATTGGCGGTAATGTTGACACTGGCGTCACGTACCTAGGCTGGATGATTTTGATGTGATGGACGCTTTCATACCTCGATATCAGTGGGCCGCATTGGCTGACATAGGACCCGCAATGTGAGATCTTATTCCCTCAGCGAAGTGGTGCTTGTTGCGTCCAGAACCATTCGGTCAGGGGCCTAGCCGGTCCTGCATCCCAGCCGGCAGCTGCAGCATAATGAATTCCTGGTATTTGTCCATCAAACAGGGCGGCTACGGTTACGGCTACGGTTGCGGCTACGGTGATCTGTAGTATGGTCCTGGAGTCTTTCCTTCGCTGTCCTCTTGGTTTGTATCATGAAGAGACAAGGACTTCGCATGAGCAGAAGGCGAGTCCAGTGAACATGTATTTTCCAGGAAGACGTCATGCTTTTATGCCTGCGCTCTGGACCATCCGTCTGTCCCTGCTGCTAGAGCATCTCTCACTCCACAGATGTGAATAAAGAATACGTAGTGAGATGTAGGATTTGCATCCGACGTGCACAGTGGCTTGTCCCAATACGGAGGGTAATTCCGCCCCATGTGCTCCCTTGCCAAACTCACTCACCATGTCGAGTCACAAGCCCACTGCTCCCGTCGGATTGCGGCTATCTGCTTATTATGCTGACGCTTACCTTTCTGCTCATTGTGACGTGATCGAATTCCTCGGCACCATTTGGCGTATTTATTTGCCGTTGTTGCCCTTGCTTGTTCTCCAACGTTGGTCCATTATTCAAGAGCTGTCAGTTCAAGAGTAGATTGTTCGCTCAATGGCAACAACTCACACGGATCGCCCGTCTCGGGTCGCGCTCCCGGTCAACCTGCTCAAGAGCGTGATTTTCGAGCCGTTGATCACTGGCCCCCTTCTCCTAGCTCTGACTCGTGGTCCTGAATCGGTTCGACAGTTCCTTCTTCGTCCGTTCGACAGCAACCTCTTGTCCATCAATCGAGCTCAAAGGATCTCTTCAATCACGACAACATTGAAATGGCTCTTTGCCCTTGGGCTTATTTCACATGTCAACCGAGCCTTGAATGCTTGGGCATGGAATTATTGGTATATCCGGAAGCAGGGCACACCCTGGGAATTTGGCAGTCCCGGCAAGGAAATCATCGTCATCACCGGCGGAAGCAGCGGATTTGGCCATCACATGGTGCAAGACTTTGCCAGCTTGACCAAGGCCAAGATTGTTGTAATTGACGTACAGGAACTGCCGGAGGATCTCAAGTCCAGTGGGTCCCCAATCCGTCCGCTCCGTTCCCTCTGTTCGCTGTGAGTGGAAGGCATCTAGACTGATGAACCCACTCTTTCCAGATCCGAACATCTTCTACTTCAAATGTGACCTGACTTCTAATACTTCTATTGCCTCGACCGCCAGTGCGGTGCGGGCAATGGTGGGTCACCCAACGGTGTTGATCAATAATGCAGGAGTCGGCACGGCTCACACCATTCTCGAGACGTCGGATGAATGGCTCCAACAAATCTTCCACGTCAACGTCATTTCCCATTTCAGCTTGATCCGTGAATTCCTCCCGGCCATGCTAGAAGAGCGAAAGGGACACATTGTGACCCTTGCCAGTATGGCAAGCTATACCGGTACGGCCAGCTTGGCTGATTACAGTGCCACCAAAGCCGCGTTACTGGGACTACACGAATGTAAGTCAATTGCATTAGTTTGGCTCTTGTTCTCCAGGGTGCAACCTTTGTCCACCCACTCTCTTTGATCCCTCTCCTCGATCCCTGCTTTGGTGCTTTCAACTGACGCCGTCAAAGCCCTGGTTCAAGAGCTTAGCCACCGCTACGAACACGGCGAGTGCATTCAGACTACCATTGTTCATCCAATGTGGGCTCGAACTCCGCTCATAAAGTCTTGGGAATCCTCGCTGGCTGCAGCCAATCAAAATCTTCTGTCGCCCTCCCATGTTGCCGACTTGGTGGTCAAGCAGGTCCTCGACGGCCGCAGCGGCCAGATTTTTGTCCCAGCAAGGTTTGCCAGAGGGAAGATGTTGCGTGCGCATCCATATTGGCTCCAGCAATTGGTTAGAGGTGGGGTACAGAAGGCCACGAAGCCAGTGTCATGATAATTAAGGAGGTGCAACGTAATGCATGGCGTTCTATCTTGTACCGTAAATGTTCTGAATAGTATATATCTATGTTACGTGGCCACACCGACTTGACCATTGGGAGAGCGAAAATTTTGTTAGCCTTGGGTTATTGTTTGCAGTGTGAACAGTGTCTGAAAAGGGTTTTATGTCTCTCTAGCTACTTTCCCCTATCTTCACAACAATCCTCTAACGAGGATCGTTTCTCAGAGGACTCAATGGAGCTGTCCAGTAGTGAGGCATGATGGTAGGAGGTATATCTTCCACCGTCCTGTGAAGCCTTGTGGTGCAGGATCTGCTCGCAGAACGACTGGATTCAACAATCAGATTTCCTTACCTGATCCTGCCGAGGGACCAGCGGAGGGCGAGAAGATCACACTGCCGGCCACCGGCGAAAATTTAAGGCCGAAAGGATGATGGAGGACAATGCAGGACCAAGGATGAAGGCGAGTCGAACCAAGGTCTGATATGCCGCATGACATCAGAACTTCTCAGGCTTTTGTTGCTGGTGTTATAATGTCGAACGGGCTAAATGCCGTTCGAGTCGTCCCACCCTTTGCCATATTTGTGCTGTCGCCTGACATGTGGGCTGGTGCTTGTATTAGAAGGCAGGTCGTGCAACATTTATAATGCATGTCCGAACAGAAATAGCTGTGTTGGCGAGATATACATGGCCAAGTAGTCTCAGATCCAGCAAACTGGGTCCAGAAGCCTAGTCAAGCACGGATCGAGCCGCAAGTTGTGTTTACAGATGCTAGTCCTAAAGTGGATTAGCACGGCCACTACCAGGTTTGAGATAGACCTGCAAAAAACGTCTCTGCAGGTCTGCGGTCACTCTACCCAGAAATTCCAACATCTCCGGCCTGGAGATACTTTTCTTATCCATTCTATAATTCTGACACTCTGGAAGGCGAGAGCGATCGACACCGGCAGTCTTGGCAGGGATTAAAGACTCGGAGTGTGGCCGATTTCTTTTTTGCCGTCGGATTTCCGCGCAGCTAGATCTTCTCGTCTGATTGATCGGGCCTGCATATTGGGGAGCGCCTCTTTTTGCCTGTGCTGATCTGGTCTCATCGTTTTGCTGCGCCCCGGACTCAGACTGAGCATAATGGCAGAAGATACACCAGATAAACATTCAGTCCTCCACACGCACATTGCACTGGACCCGGTGCATCAAGAAGTCTCGCATCCGCCTCAGTCGTATACATACTATCACGCAGGCCCCCTCTTTACGCTCGCCGAGCTGCACACCAACAAGTCGCTTTCCAATGCCATATCGGCCCACTCGTCGGGGAAATTCATCCCCATTCTGCCACAGGACCTGGAGCAGCGAGACACTTCTCCTCACTCCATCCGCGACCAGGATATCCGGGCTTTGCTCTCCTGTGATCTGGCACTCTTCACCTATGATGGTGTCGAGCTGGATGCCGGCACCGTGGTGGAGTACATGATCGCCAAGATGGCAGACATCCCCGCTGTCATCTTGCGCACTGACTTTCGTCGCGCCGGCGACCAGGCTGGCCGGGGCGATTCGTGGAACCTGATGAGCTCTTTCTGGCCGAGGACTGCCGGTGTGACTGTCGACGGAATGGTGGGATATAAAATCGGCCTGGAGAAGGCCCTACAAGATGGCAATTCTCGACAGCCTGGAGAGTTCTTCCTGGAAGAGGTTGCAGAGAAAGTGGTCAATTCCTTTGAAACCGTCCTGCAGCAGCCGTCGCGACTGCCGAAGGAGTTGAGAGAAAGCGTCTACCGGTGGTTGGCCCTGATGCCAGGATTCAAGAATGGAGGTGACACCGCGAATGTGCAAGAGATACTGAGGATCTGTAAAGATAAGCAGGCCAAAGGTCTGCTATGAGAGCCGTGCCAGCATGGCCTGACGCAAAGCTTCACGCTGCTGGTTGCTGACAGGTCTGAAAGATTTCACATTTATGTGTACCGGGTCTTTGCAGTTCCCACGGTGCATAGTCTAACGACGAATAGAGAAGAAAGACCAAAGGCCTATTTGACAACTTCTACATGAACGTCAGCAATGAAGTCCAAAACACAGTAACAGTTCTTGACAGGGCCTCCACCGAAACGATGATGGAGAGGACCTACCAGTCCTGCCGCCTCTTGCGCTTCACACGTCAGTTTTTGCCTGTTCAATTAGGTCATGCACTCAGCACCTTCAGCCTGTGTAAACCATCTTCTCTCACTTGACAAACCTCTGGAGGTCCGAAACAGACCCACAGTCACGGTAGCACCATCTTCCACCAACTGTCCGCAATTTCAGCGACCATACCTTCTCCATCACTCTCTCAACCTATCGATAAAACTCGCTGCTGATTCCAAACATTCTTTGCCTCCTCGGAGACGGCGTGACTGACCTACTATCGACCGCCTCACAATTCCAAGCCATAACGTCGCTGCCGGTTCTATAAAGCCCTCAGGCCATTGCCAACAGTCATCAGCTTGCTTCTCTCGAACCCCCAATCCGAGTCAAAGCAGCCCACCTGCGCGGTGCCACGACCTCTCTCGTTTTGAGAGATTCATTAGCACCATCAGCAGATAAGGTAGTGGGTTGATGGGTGAGGTGGGATTGGTAGTGCCGAGCGCGCGAAGACGTTCCCAGCCGCGTTTCACCCATTCGAGAAACGTAAGATGGACGCTCTTTTTCATGTTGACATCGTGTTTGAGGGTTCGAATAGATTATCGATGGTGGGACAGGAAGGCAGTAGGCAGACCGACTAAGGATGAAGGAGGCAGGAGTACCCTAGTGGATGGCGAGAGCGGTTGGACTCTAATCAAGTGTGGAGAAGAGAAGGGGAAGACTCATCCAATCAGATCCACTCAAATGAAGGGGGTATAGTCCTGTTGTGGTGAAGGGGAGAATAGTGTCCTTCTAATGTGGGTCAAGTTCGAATTATTGCAGACTTTGGATTGGACTTTCGGGAAGTTATTGGAAGAGGACTGGACGTCAGAGAAACTCCAGTCAGCAAGGCCAGCGGTGCAGGCACTGTCAGCGGTACCGGTAGTCGCGCGCAGAGCAGATCTAAATCATGAGCAAGGCCTGCGGCGTGACAGCAATACATATGCCATGGGTCTATCTTCAATCTTCCTTTTCAACTCGCTCTGGACTATTACGATATGTAGAGGTACAGTACGGACGTACGATGCCTAACTATGCTCTACTAGTATCCCTTTTCCTCCGGACAGGAAAAGCCCAGAGTGGAGTGGAAGCCCAATTACACACCAAAGGGGAAGCCAATTATATACCAAAGTGGAAGCCAATTATATACCAAAGTGGAAGCCAATTATATACCAAAGTGGAAGCCAATTATATACCAAAGTGGAAGCCCCAGGTTGGGCCGGGGATGTACTTGCCAAAGCCAGACCGAGTATTCATCCATGTCTGTGAACCATTCCACACAAATTTGCGCGTGAGCAGGTAAGCTGGCCCCAGCCTGTCACGTATGGCTTGGTTCCAGCCCAGCCGTGTCATAACACTCTGTCTTTAATCATGCTTCATAACGACCATCTCAAAACACGCCCTCTAAGAGTTAATCCCACTTTCTGAACTGAGAGACGAAGATCGGAGAAAGACAAGTCCGTGAACGATCAAAGTTCATACATAACCAGACCCTTCAGCCGATTCCCTGGATCGTACTTCTGCTTCAATGTTAGCAACCTCGAGAAGTGTGGCCCAAATACCTAAATAGCCAGAAGATCAGTTCACATCCATGGTACGAATAACAATCACACCTGGTCAATCACGTACATCTGTGGCGTCGTGGTAATCCTCTAGTAAATTTGGAGAAACATGGGTCTTTTCGCCTGCTCCGAGAATATCGCGAGGCATGTCGATAAGCAGCTTTCTCGCTTTCTCCTCTTCCTCAGCTGGAGCACCGGGATCACATCCTGCCCCGCAGATCACCATATGCTTCATGCCAGCAGGTCGGGGCCAAGCGGACGCAGAAGCACCGCTGAATGAGTCGCGCTGTGCCCAAGTTGAGCAACGGTTCAACGGACGCAATTGAGCCCAGGCTTACCATGCAAAAGGCCTCGTATATCAGCATGCCACTGTCGCCGATCGATCCGCCAGCCGCAGATACTTTGTCGAACCACCGGACAGAATTGGAAATGATGTCTTCCGTCAAGCCCGAGAGTGTGAAGGGAGATGAATAGAACTTCAGCTTGCCCTGCATTCCAGCGACTTGTGCTTTTCATTTTTAGCAACGCGTTTCCAACCGCAATTTACGGCCAATATTGCTCACCATGCAGACGAGAGACACCCCGCAAATTCAACACTTTGGTGAAATCCAGCGCGTTCGGGATGTCCAACGCCCACTTGAACCCCTCCTCACTCCTGCCGTGTGCTTCACCCAACGCATCATACGCTTGAACGATCAGCATGTCTTCGGTGGCACCGACCTGCACCAGCCTCTCCTTCTTCACCACGTACAGACCCATGGCAACTTTGGGGTCAGTTTGCCTCAAGTCCATAGCCGCAACCCCTCTCGCCACGGAAGAGAGATGTCGACGAGGGATCATGACAGGCCCAGCCCAGATGGACTGAGAATAGGGATATGCTCTCAATTTGAATTTGGTCACCACTTGATGGATCAGCTTCCACAGCCCGGCTGCATGATACTGGCCGGGTGTGGGATCTTACCTCCAAAGCTCGCGCCAGCACCTCTCAGGGCCCAGATCAGGTCCGGGTCTTCAGAAGCCCATAACACAGACCCGTCAAGCTTGACGACCTGGGCGTCCAGCATATTCGTCGGGTCCGAAGTGGCTCCGAACTCGCGAGCAAGGTACGAGAGTCCGCCACACAAAATACTCCCTCCGACTCCTATGGTTGGCGTTCGGCACGCAACAACTGTGAGGCGGCCTCATCAGCTAACGGGTTCTTGCAACAAAGGCCATGAAGGGGTAAAACTGGGCTTTTACCAGAGTACTCTGGCGCGACCCTCTCCATCTTCTCGTAATAATCACCCCAGGTCTGGCCCGCACCTAGTGTCACAACGGCATTCTCCTTGTCAAAGTCAAACTCGTCAAAGGCAGTCAAACTGATGAGTATGTCGTGTGCCGACGCGGAGCCATAACCCTGGCTGCGCACGGCGAAGTCCAATGTCGTCGTGGACAGGTATGCAAGAGTCGAAGACAGTGACTTTATCGTGGTGGGCCGGACGACGAGACGTGGGTGCAGGTTCTTCTGCGCTGCCCAAGTGCTGGTCTCGGTCTGGTAGAGACTTGCCGATGGGGTGATGAATCAGAATCAGGTGAGACAACCTCAGTGAGACTGAACTAATGCTAGTGCCGGCCGCCTGGGCCGCTGACAGTTCGACAGAGCCCTGAAAGTTTTCGACTCCTCGCAGACCGAACCGTGGACCTACAGAAGCCCTCTGAACCTGATTCTCGCCCAATGGCTCCCGCACCACCCCAAATGGTTCGACTATCGACCCAGGATAGATCACCACATTCGCACCAATGATGACCTCAGAAGCTATATATACTGGTGATGCAATCCACATTGCCCCGGTGCCTTTGCGGTCAACCATGTCCTTGTTGACGTCCGTTGTCAGGATGGTCACGTTCAGTCCAATCCATGTCTGCCAAATCCCTAACTCCTCAGCACTTCCTTCCCTGCGCTATCGGCCGGAGGTTCGGGCTCACCCAAATTCGGTGCTTGCGCCTTCTCCTCCAGTCTACTCGTGTCCTGACTTGGCTGGCTATCTTGAACCTCTGTCACCGGAAGCTCAAGAAATGAGGGACTGGTTACATATCGGGTCCTCCACACGCGGATGCTCCAGGACATCGGAGAGACTGCACCCGTCTTCCTCACTTGTTGTATAGTCCTTGAGCACGGGCTCGTCAGGAACTTCAGGCGGCGGTGGACATGGGCATGTGCCTGGCTCAGCATTGCACTCGTGATGGTCAATAGACCAGTCGATCACTCCCGGCTGAATTCACCGAGCTTCTCCTTGAATGCCTCCCGTTCCTCGAGGTAGGCCGCAATCTTGTCCAGATTGATGCAGCCTTTATGTTCGAACCATTTTCGGAACATGAGACTCCATCGGCCTGGAGTACCAGCCATCTTGAACTTAGATGGAACGAGTTCTTCCAGGTCAATCATGCATTCGAGGCATAGAACATGATAGTAACTTTTGCCGTCATAAGACGTGCCCCTGTCCACACAGATACGATGATCGTCCGTGATGTAGCGGCCATTCGCTTTTTCGGCGTGGACGTAAAGGCAGTCTTCGGCCTGGCATTGTGCCCGACCGGGGTGTCTTGGGGGGGTTTCCTGAAGCAAGAAGACCATGCGGTCATTGCGCTCAAGTTGACGCAAGAAGTTTTGACCGGCTTCCTCGAGCCTCTCGGCCGGTGGAAGGTTACGACGCGGCTTCCCTTCTGCTTCCATCTCGTCTAGAATTTCTTGAACGCCACGCGGCGATCTCCATCGGGCACGACGGTTCGTACGGATGGTGGGCTCTGCGGCGGCCCCGAGGCGGGAGTCAGGTGGCGAGGAGGATCGCCGGCGGTCCCTTTGCGATTGGCCTGCTCCGGGTTCGTCAGACTCCATTGTATTATGAATTGAGGAACAGCAACGCAATTGAATGGTCAGTGATGGGTAGCAAATGGTAGAAGTATGGGTGTCCAGGCAGAAATCTGGCACGCAAATGAGGATGCCCTGAGCCAGTTGACCCTGAGGATGCGAGTATCAGAGGAGTAGGTAGTCACGTGATGCAGAGCTGGATGACTAAGAAACAGCGCCAATAAACTTTATACCTCATTGTCTCTATCTAAACGACTACCGGCCTCAATACCAATGTGAATATACTACTTACGCTCTGTTTAACGGACATCAGTTGCTTCACGTTGCCTTCGCGAGACGTTATTGCCCTCCTCGTTCCTGCCGACCCTATCTTCAAGGCCTCGAACATCCTGGTGGCTGTTCTATGATGGATACGGCGCAAAATGGCTGCTGGAGCGCGACTATTCCCTCCGCCGCTACGCATAACGTCAAAACCTATAACCAGGGAGTATTTGAATGCGGCGCTCCGCAATAGTAAGAGATGGGAAGATTTCGTCTGTGGTAGGCTCATTCCGCCAAAATGCAGGCGCCTCGTTGACAACCCTTTTAAGCGCTTCGCGGAGGTGGTTATGACAGCCAGATCTAGCAGTCCACATGGCTGGAGTAAAGGCGGCGGCATTAATGGCGATAGGGGAAGATATAATGGCGACGGCGACGGCGGCGGCTGAAACTGACAGTTTTACAACACCAAAGGTTTGCTATACAACTGAGGCGAGAATGAGGTCTGACTGTTCAATAGGTGCAAGTCGCACTGCGACGATCCATTCCCAAGATTTTGGCTGGGGCTATGTCACGACCTTCTACGGGAGTAGGAGCAGTCGGTTTGAAAAGTGATATCATATCCCCCATGGGTTACCAGCCTACATTTGGTGTCCAGTTTCATCAATGTGGTTGCAAAATATGGTATTGTCGAGTCGGACATTTGGAACTTTCTCTTCTGCGGTCATGGGAGGCGGCGGCGGACGTCGTGTAAGGGACCTGGCACTCCCAAGACAGTCCCTAAGTTCAACTGCGGGACAGATCTCCAACATCTGCTCATGGGGGTGTTGGTACGACCACCGCCCCTACTGACTTTGTGATCTGGGCACTCCCCCCAGCTGTGGTATACAGCTCTCGCCCATGATACCAATCAAGCACGCGGTTAAAATTCCGGCAGCGGTGTATCGTGTTGAAGTCTGGCCACGCCTCGTCCCTGAATTCCACAAAGTTGTATGTGATGATATTCAAATCACTCACGCACATGAGCACCTGGCGCAACATTTCGATGCAATGATCTTTGCAAAGATTAGTCACCCGGACCAAGGTTAGAAACAGCGAACTGCATTACCTATATGCATTCGAACGTTATGGTCGCCCCAGAATTCGGGGTTTTGGAGGCGATAGTAATCTACGTATGTATATTTGCGAATGACGTCCTAAAATACGATCAACAGTGCTAACCTAACAATCGTGAAGGGAAAGAGTCGTACAAGGCAATGAAGTTGGTGGAAGACTTCTATGGTGGCCATATAGCCACCACCAAGATTCTCTGGGAGCTGAACGCATTCTTCTGGTGATTTGCCCATTCTCACGACATCATCTCTGGTCATTGAGAACGGCCCAACTGGATAAATGTCAGATTCAACCTGACATCTCACTTGGAATAGAAGCAATTGGTCTTACCTTTTGTTATGGTCTTCCACGCAGTATCGACATGTTCGTTTGGCTGACCTCGATATATTGACGCAAAGTCAAAGCTACCATTGAATTTGATTGTCTCTGATACCTCTCCGATGTCGATCAATGCGGGTGCTGGGTTCTTCGATTAGGAAAAATTGTTAGTATTGATCCGAGTCAGAACTCACACCATGTGTGCTCGTCCACCATTCTTTGGACTTTGTCTCTCTTTGAAATCCGAGCCAACTGGATCCAGCACCAGAAAGTCAAAAGAAACAGGATAATGTGGATAAGCCATGGCAAACATCGAAGACGCCCACTATATACACAAGTTCTCACCATCCCCGAGTCATTCCAGGAGGTGGGCGTGAGCTCAATATCCTCAGCGTCTTCTTCTCCTACGGCCAGCTTCTGATATCCGCGTTTCCAATCTCGCCATCTTCCCGGGCTGAGAAATGCAAGAACACGCATGGTTAGGACCGCCTTGGGATGGCATATACAGCTTTGAAGTGAAAAAGGAAAAGGCTCAGTCCAACACTGAGAGAAAGAAAAGTCCATGATCCAGCACCCCCGGTTTCCTTGACACTGATCCCTGGCAGTATGCCACCCCACTTCTTCTCTCCCAAACGGTGTCATTATCCGTTCGCACGAATTGGGTAGTACTCCGCCAGCCCACGCTGGCCTGGTTGGTGTAACGCAGACCAACTGAACAGGGTACATTTCTCGTGTTCGCCCGTCTTGCAGGTTCTAGCATGCAATGCACTGCTTTCACCTGGAGAGTTGACAAAAATGCTGACAAGCATGATCTGATCCTGGCCATTTTGCCTGGATAACACTGCTTTAGACCCGGAGTTTGAAATGGAATCTGTGTGGGACAGGGTACTTCCCTTTACCACATGAGTCGCCGACGAAAAGGACTCTTCACAAGCGATCGGTTCCACCTCAATAGACGAATCACTGGCCCAGCAGCAACTTGAGAAGAAGACGCAGACGCCTGAATGTGCTCAGACGATGGACAGGCATGGAAATGAAACTATCTAGTGTGGATGCAGAGACTGGAGGATTCAGTCACTATATATCAACTCCCCGTCGACTCGCCCATGACAAACTGAATCCTGAAGCTCCATCGCATTTGTTTTGCTTCAGGCCCCCTAAACATCACCTCAAATATCTGCGTCCAAAACATCAATCTCCTACAAAAGATCAAATCTCCGAACCAAACGTTCAGACCATGCAGATTAAAATAGTTCTGACTGTGTTGGCCGCCGGCAGCACCGCAGTCTATGCTATGAAGCTTCCCAGTGCGTTTCCTGGCGGAGAAAGCAACCATCCAAAGGTGCAACCGACGAGGTGGGCATAGGACTGACTTTTTGCGGGACAGTTCACTTCATTGAGTATCTCAGGGCATTGATCACCGTGGAAGTCAGCGTGCCAATGGTCGAAGCTCCTGCAATCATTGTCCCTGCCCATGAAGAGCACCGCGCAACCATGAAGGACATCGACACCTTGATCGAGACGAACTACGGGAAACGGTCGGCAGATGCCGTCCCTGAATTTGCAGACTATGGCTTGGTTTCCTCCTAATCAACAGCGAGAGCTGCCTTTACCTGCATCGTGCTGACATACCCTTTCTCTCCGGCAAGACGGAAAAGTGGAAAAGAAAGCGCTGTAAGAAGGAAGACGGCGGGACTCGATCAGGTCGAGACATGTCAGAAAGAAGCGCCCAAGACACATATGCCATTCATTTAACTGAGGGTTGGGTTTGGAAGAGTGGAGCCTGACATACATTTCTTGAGTCTCCCATTACGAAATTCGCACATGGTATTTGTTGGGGGTCCGAGAAAAGAATGGAATTGAGCTCTGTCTGAGATTGATGAATGCCTACATTCCTCTCCTTATACAACTTAGTATGAGAGAGAGATCCAGTCGCTTTCCCTGCTTGCCCCTCAACATCCTCCTTTTCCTCCTTCCATCCTGCTTATCCTGCGGCGTTTTACAGTGTTGCTCTTTTCCCCGTGCAGTAGCGCCACGTAAATCTGGGCCAGCCACTTCAGCTGAGTGAAGTGTCGAAGGGTGTGCTGGCAGCTGTGCTGCTGCAGGCGCGCATGGATTACTCACACCGGTTTGCAATGCAACTGTTACACAGCAAGGCGTCGTCGAGACGTCAAGGCCTGCCCGAAACCAGCCATCAACGCTGCCGCTGCATGGGGCTACTGCAGTTCATTAGACAAATGAAAGACAGACTCTCCTGCTTCCTCTCTGAGTATGCATGCAGTACAGTGCTCGTTCCAAATTGGTTTGACAGTTTTCCTTCGAAGACCACTATCCGCTTCGTGACCCAAACGAGACATAAAACTTGACACAGTTGGTTCCCACTGATTTGGGGGATTTTCAGTGTTCACAAAGTCGCTGCTCGGCAAGGAATGGCAGAATCACATTATCTACCAGATTCGGAGGGTGATGGGTTCAGAAAAGAGTCGTTAGACTCGGAGCCCTTCCTCGGTAGCCTTGCTCACAAACGACGCTCTAGAAACAGCGTCAAAATCAGATGCTGCCACTTTATCTTGGGGATGATCATGTCTTCTTTCCTTTGGAGTATAAGTTTCGTGGTCATGCTACGCAAGCTGTCAATTTTCACGTCGCTGGGGACCTACGAGTCGGGGTTCATCACAGACCTAGGTAGGTGGCGCAGATCCAGACCTGTGGCAAACTTTTGATGAGCCCAATGTACAGAGCCCGCCAAGTCGGTTATTGGACTCGAGCAAGTCAAGTTTACCGGTGACCTGAAGATCGACGAGAATGGGACCATCTATCGAAGTGTAGAAGGTATTCAGTATGTCGGTGATCCGAGTCCAGAGATCGATGAGGCATGGATCAATCTCATACGAGGTAGGTCAGTCACTTGCAGGGAATTGATGATCCGCATGTGACGCCGAGTCCTTTTCCATCTCACAGGAACGGGAGTCGACTTAATTGGTGAAGAGGCAGAGACTGTCGCCGGCAGGACATACCAGAAGCCTGGGGGATGGTACCTGACTGGAATCAGTGTTTTCCATCAGCTCCACTGCTTGGTATGTCGATTATCCCCAATGAACAAGGTTCTGCTCTTTGGTAACTCCTGGTTCATGGTTCCAGAACAAGCTCCGCAAGGCAACTCACTCAGAATACTACACGAACAAAGACAATGAGCCTGCTGTCAACTGGCGTAACCACCTAGGTCAGTCACACAATAGCTTCTCCATTTCACCCCCTCTGCTCCTGGGCGGAGCGTTCGGCAAGTGAGCTGACTCCGCATTCCGCTAGATCATTGCATAGACTCAACCAGACAGTCTCTGATGTGCAGTGCAGACATGACTACTATTCCAGTGGCATGGAACGAAGCCAGGAAGCGTATTGTACCTGATCTTGATACGGTGCATACTTGTCGCCGCTTTTCCAGTTTGCAACAGTGGGCATTGCAGAGGAATGCTGAAGCCCATGAGATTGGCGAACCCGCGGGCCACCACCGATCTCGGCAGTAGCCTAGCAGATCTTGTTGAATTCGAATCGAGGGCGATGGAAGTATGGCTACCCTGAACAAAGAGAGGTGCTTTGATATCATGGTGAACTGCTTAGCAATGGATTATTCAGTTGTGCCATCTCTTCAGTGGGCACGATTCGATTCCGCATCGAATCCATCAATTCGTCCCAATCGACGCACATGTGTGTAGCTTCATTCGCAACGTCCAGTTGTGGCTCGGGCACGTGGCCATCCCACCTAAATGTCTGTATTGCTGCATCGGCGTGACAAACCGACGATTGTCGCAGCAGCTCTAGGCAGTGATCTATTTTATTTGTGACAAAGTCAGCTTCTGCGGCTTCAAGGAGAAAAGACTGCAGTAACGTGCAATCATACCGGCGTGGTTGGTCCAATATCGGAGACCCTCCGTGGTGAGTTCTGGGTAGTAATAGCTTCGATGATTCCATTGTCGTAGGAAGGCCTGAGGATGAATTGAGACGTGTTTTCTCAAAAGGAAGGGACATGCATACAAGACAGTGAACTTCGTGAAATACACCCAACCTGGCCAGATATCCACCTCCTGGTAGTTGAACGGCCGGCGCGGAGAGGTCTTCCAGCTCTTCTTGTCGAACCCGAAGGTTCATCGGTAGCATGAATTCACGCCAAGACTGGTCCCGGTCCGGTGTTGGAGGGCCAGCATAGGTGCTGTTGGCAACTGGAGGGTTCTCAAAGGCTTGTGGCAGATATCTGCTGCGAAGGTCGGGGAGCGCTATGTTCGGATTAGAAGATCTCATTAGAATCAGATAGATGACAAGGAGGATGAATCCTGAAACTCACCATAAGAAGGCTGGCACAAGGCAGTTGTAGGTTGGCAGCGAAGTCTAACAACTATTCCCCAGGACGCGACCGTGTACAGCAATATCAACACAACCTGTATGCCCGCCCAGCCAACCCATCTTACCCAGATCTTCACCTCCGACCGAAGAGGTGATTTCCACCATGCTTCTTCGGTGAAATGTGGTATATCACCAAATTGCTGGAGCAGATGAGAATTCTCCTCGGTCATATTGAGAGAACTTGACAGTATGTCAGCACAGGAAGTCTAAGTTGGCAGAATATCTCCTGAGTTGAGGAGAGCCACCTCAGAATTCTCGCTCGCGACGGTTGAGGGCCAGGATGAGAGTGCGCCAGTATCGATTGTGTTTTTGGCCACCTTCTGCATTTCCAATCTGCAATGCCAATTCCTTGCCGGTCGACAAGGTGCCTGAGGCCTTTTTCCCTGCTAGCGCCATCGCTGTGGGCACGAGGTGCATGGGGGCCTTGTTAGGCATCAAGGTTGCATGCAGCAAGCGGTACGTGTCTCCAATCATCTCCTCATGGACAATGGCGAAGGCTGTTGGGTATGTGGACTTGGTCTCGTACAGAGACGCCTTCCTCTTACATGGTAGGTGAAAGATGACCCCTCACTCAAACTGTTGCCGGGCGCTGCCCGCTTTTCCGACGGTCCGGAAACGCTCTAGGCTACTCGTAGGGAAGTCAAAGGCATGGCCGCAGGGCGCACATAGCCTGAGGAGCGTCATCTGGCGACCGTCACAAAGGTACTCTGCAATAAATTTTTGACCGTCTGGCGCTAATCATCGGGGGGTTGGGGGGGCCCTGGAGTATGAGACTTTACGTCCGGCGGACCATGGCGCGTGCCGTCGGGGCCGATGATCCAAAAGAACTTGGAGATCAGTGGATCACCGGGCAACTCTGAGTCTGAGGCCCAAGCAGCCATACAGAGGATGCAACGAGGGCTGCTAGTGTGGTGTTGCAAAAAGTGGGAGTTGACGTGAATAGTATCTAGAGACCACTCACATCTCGTTGCCATGAGACGGCAAAGAGTCAGGGCTGAAGGTTGTTGAATCCTTTGCCCAATCGAGAAGCGAAGTGTCCCAGTCATCCTCAGCTGCGACGTCAGTCTGGTCAAGAATTGACAGAAGTGGAGGGAAAACCACTGGGTCTTGTACGGCGGAGTGTTGGTGGGGGTCCGCAAAAACTCAGATGACCGACTCCGCACTGATTTCGTACTCTGATCGCAGCGCTGCCTGCGGGCTCTTCGCTTCTGTCCTCTCGGCAGCAAGTCCTCTGCTGCTCCTGCGCCCTGTATTCCCGTCTCTGGCTCGGTTCTCTGCGAGCGGTGTCGGGACGGTCATGCTCCCTGCCGTCCGGTGAGTGGTCGGGGCGCGTCCGAAACACATGTTCGTTGTATCAGTTGACATGAGTCAGGTCCCTGAACAGTGCTTCGGGCTTGCCGACCATGTCGTCGGCCTTTGGATTGAAAATGGTCGGCCTGCTGTCATTGAGCAGGGTGGGTCCTCCTGTCCGTTTGGGACATTCAACACTTATGCTTCTAAGGCTCCGAAATCGACCGGCTAGCTTGCCAGCTGTCAAAGAGCGCCACAAATATCGAGTCAAGCCGCCGAAAGGTCGTGAAGAAGAGTGCTGGCGCCGGGCTGACTGAGGAGACGGGACGAAGGATTTTGCACGCAATTCAGACGCTGGCAGAAATTCAAGCGTTTTGTGTGGTATCGCATGGTCCTTTGGCACCCCCTGTGCGCTGACGATTGTAGGCTGGGTTCCCCTTCCGCTCTGGGAGTAGCGAGCCCAGGTCGCCGGTGCCGCGAGCGAGGAGGGTGAGGACGAGTGAGCATGGCTCTTCCGCTCCCTCCATCTCTCATACGCGCGCATGTGGGCTCGGCCATGGCCGGACCTTCAATGACTGCCAGCCAACAGGCTTGAAGAGTCTCTTCCCAACTGGAGGTTAATAGCGGGGCACGGCATAGTATCAAGTCAAGAGATACAAAGAAATCACCTACAGCCGTATAGAGCTTGACCAGGAGATCATGATGATATAGAGCTCATCAGGACGCACCTACATTTGGTATGGTGGTAATGCATCAAAAGGCGGTCTACTTGATGAGGTGGGGAGCCACAAATTTGATATTGTGGTGTTCTGAGTTTTTGCGGACCCCCACCAACACTCCGCCGTAGTCTTGGCAATAATTCACGGCACGGAGAGTCAAACTCGCACTGACTACTCAAGTACGGTACCAATGTACGGAGGACAAGTCGTCCATTTTCTCTTGGTTTGCGTGCATTTGTTGAAGACCCATTCCGCCACTCTCTTGTTCATCTCCCTTCAACCCGGAATCATACTGAATCATACTACGAGGCGCTGCACCCGTGGAGCCACCCGTCGTCGTTATGGACGCGGCTGAACTCACAGTCCCTGTACACGACGGCGGAAAACTCTCCGCAACAAAGGAATTGAAAAATGTTAGTCAAGGAGAGCTCAATACAGATGGCCTTCTAGCTGACTTCGCCTCTCTTAGACTGAGAGAAGAGACCTCCTCATTGCGACCGAGAAGAAATACCAGGCGGAATGGGCTCAACATGGCGTCTTCCATGCAAATGCACCTTGTCTCCAAGATATTCCGGTCAATTCCACGTCATCCACTGCAATGTACAAAGAGCATCCCAAATTCTTCGGAGTCATGGCATATCCTTACATGAATGGTGCTCTGCATGTGGGTCATGCCTTGACCATTAGCAAGCTGGAATTCGCTGCAGGCTGTGCAAGATTGGAGGGCAAACGAGTTCTATTTCCAATGGGATATCATTGCACGGGAATGGCAGTCAAGGCAGCTTCGGACAAGTTGGCCGAAGAAGTCGCCATGTTTGGAACTACTTTCGAGCGATACTCCGATGAATCAATCTCACAATCGGAAACAGCATCCAACGGCTCCGCATCTGCCCTCCCCAAGGAGGATGTTACCAAGTTCACCTCGAAGAAGGGCAAGACCGCCGCGAAAACAATCAAAATGAGGTTTCAGTTCCAAATCATGCAAGCAATAGGCATCCCTCGAGAGGACATTCACAAGTTCGCGGATGCCGAACACTGGTTCCACTACTTCCCAGCACTCTGCAGGAGAGATCTTGCAAATCTGGGCACGAGGATCGATTGGCGAAGGGAGATGGTCACAACAGATCTAAACCCGTATTATGATAGCTTTGTTCGCTGGCAGATGAACCGGCTCCGGGAGGCCGACAAAATCAAATTCGGCAAACGATACACTGTCTACTCACCAAAAGACGGGCAACCCTGTATGGACCACGATCGAAGTGAAGGCGAAGGTGTTGGCCCTCAAGAGTATACAGCCCTAAAAATGAGGGTTCTCGAATGGGGTGCAGCTGCGAAAGAAATCGTTCCGGGCGACGTTGCTAAGGGTGACGTGTTCCTTGTTGCTGCCACATTGCGTCCTGAGACCATGTACGGTCAAACATGTTGTTTTGTCGGACCTGACTTGACCTACGGGGTGTACAAGGTCTCCGAAAGCATCTACTATGTCGTGACCGATCGGGCTGCACGCAACATGGCTTTCCAAGGAGCCTTCCCGGAAGAAGGAGTCTGTGACAAGATCATGGAGGTCCAGGGCTCTGATCTCCTCGGAACTCGCGTTCATGCCCCTCTCTCTGTCCACCAATCCGGAGTTCGCGTTCTTCCTATGGGGACCGTTATCGCAACAAAAGGGACTGGGATTGTCACCTGTGTCCCTTCGGAAAGTCCAGATGACTACATCACCATAGCTGAGCTGGCTAAGAAGGCGGACTATCATGGCATCAAGAAAGAATGGGCAGATGTCAAAATGACCTCCGTCTTGAGAACACCTACTTACGGAGACTTTACCGCAGAGGTTCTCGTCAAGAAGTTGAAAATCACGTCGTCGAAAGATGTCAAGCAGCTGGAACAGGCCAAAGAATTAGCATATACAGAAGCCTATTATCAAGGGATTCTCAACTGCGGAGCATACAAAAGCGAATCTGTCCAAAATGCTAAACCAAAGATCCGGAAATCTCTCCTCGACTCAGGAGATGCTTTTGCCTATGCAGAGCCAGAAAGACGAGTGATTTCCAGGTCCGGGGACGAATGTTGCGTGGCACTGATGGACCAGTGGTACCTTGACTACGGAGAGGAGAACTGGAGAAATCTGGCATTGGAGTGGGTTGCCAATTCCGGTGGGAATGGCATGGAGACCTTCTCCGAGGAAACGAAACATGCATTTCAAGGTACTCTCAACTGGCTTAATCAGTGGGCTTGTGCACGCACTTACGGACATGGCTCGAAATTGCCCTGGGATCCGCAGTTCATGGTTGAAAGCTTGAGCGACAGTACGATTTATATGGCGTACTACACGATTGCCCATTATCTCCATGCAGACCCCTATGGGAAAACCCCTGGTATCGGACATATCGAAGCAGACCAAATGACTGACGAGGTATGGGACTATGTCTTCGCACGAGCAGCTCTGTCAGATGATGAGATTGCAGACACCAAAATACCCAAGACCACTCTAGATGAAATGCGCCGAGAGTTCGAGTATTGGTATCCTGTGGACGTCAACATTTCGGGCAAAGACTTGATTCCTAACCATCTGGTATGTGGTGACCTTAGCATTGCAATATCATCACTGGCTGACTTCATCATCTGTAGACCTTCTTCATCTATATTCATCTGGCCATATGGGAAAAGCAGAGGGGATTTTGGCCACGAGGAGTCCGTTCAAACGGACATTTGTTGCTGAATGGCGAAAAGATGGCCAAATCAACAGGCAATTTCATGACGCTTGAACAACTCGTCGAGAAATACGGTGCAGATGCCAGCCGGATTGCTCTCGCCGATGCGGGCGATGGCGTTGCTGATGCAAACTTCGAGGAAGATGTGGCAGACAAAAGCATCCTGAAACTCTACACTCTTCGGGATTGGTGTGAAGAGCAGGTTCGAAACGAAGCCAATCTGCGCATTGGTCCTGCAGATTTGTTTTGTGATCTCATTTTCGCCGACGAGATGAACCTTGTGGTCCATGAATGCCGCATCCATTATCAGGCCACCAATTACAAGCTCGCTCTGAAGGCAGCTTTTTACACTCTGACAGCGGCTCGCGATTGGTATCGAGAGGCAACCTCTGCCACTGGCATCACCATGCATCGAGATCTCGTCTTTCAATACATCGAGCTTCAGGCTTTGTTGCTCTGCGTGATTGCGCCTCATTGGAGCGAATATATCTGGCTTGAGGTCCTGAAGAAGCCGTCGACCATCCAGAATGCGCGTTTCCCGAGCACTCCGCCACCAGACCCAAGTCTTTCCGCTGCTCGCGATTATGTGCGCACCACTACTTCTGCGATCACATCAGCAGTAGCAGCACAGAGTAAGAGGATATCCAAGGGCAAGAACACATCATTTGATCCGAAGAAGCCGAAGAAGGTTACTATTTATGTGGCAAGCAAGTTCCCTGCTTGGCAAGAGAAATACGTGAAGCTTCTTTCAAGTCTATGGGACGAACAGACCAAGACTGTTGACGAGGACGAGTTGATGTCAAATCTCAAGCAACAGGCAGGCAAGGACATGAAGAAGGTGATCGCGTTCGTGCAAACCCTCAAGAAAAGATTGACAAACGAGGAGTCCGCGAGCATGGTGCTGCAGCGTAAGCTGGCCTTTGATGAGATGAAAACCTTGACAGAAGCTGCTGCCGGTATAAAGCGCGCGGCACACTTACAGGAGCTGGATATTGTGCTGGTTGGCGATGGAGGCGAGGCTACTGTGGTTGTCGGGGCCGCGCGAACGGTTTCCAGCTTACCACCTCAGGCCTCTTCTGCAGTTCCCGGCTCTCCGACCTTCGAAATTGAGAACGTAGAGGCATAGCTGGATTCTAGAGGGGCCGAAATGCGCAACATAGATGGTTCTGGGGATTTCATAGAACTCAAACTGTGGCTCTAGAGTCTGCGGACAGCGAAAGGGGACATATTTCGGGTGTGGCGGCACAGTATTAAGAGCAGATGAATTGAACTTGCAGGTGATACGAATGACACGACAGTCCAATCAAGCTCGAACACGGTGAAGAGACTGGCAGATGTTATTTTGTACACCACCTTTTGACAAATTTGTGTGTAAATGGAGGTACATTTTCTGCCTCAATGATTTCGCTGAACGTTCAGCGAAATGCCTTGATATATGAAGCCTGAATGTATGCCTACGAGCGCTTTGTACAGGCTAAACGTGGTGTAACTGTCTACACTTGCACTCTCGGCCATCTCTTCCGCTTTTGATCACTCCTTCGCCTGTGAATCCTCCAGTAGGCCGGAATCGATAGCTTCTTGCTTTCGCAGTGTTCTTGTACGTTGTCGCTTTCCTCGACCGAGCTCTGGTGGTGCTGTAGACGGAGGAGTAAGTGAAGTAGGGGAGGGCGATTTGACAAGCTGCCTCCTTTGCAGAGATATCTGAGCATCTTTTGTCGCGGCCGCTAACTGTCTCATCTCATGCCGTTGTGCTTGCCCGGCCAGTTCATTCGCTGTCAGAGCTCGAGCATTTTGTGTAGGTTTCCTCCCCTTGAACAAACGTCTCAGGACGGGATCTGGCTGGCCGATCGGGGTCTGAGCAAGTTGCTCATGGCGAAGAGCAATACTTCGAAGGTTGCTGGCGGACCGAACGACCTGCTCTTCGAATCTTGATCTCTCTTCGCCGGTGAGCCGATCTCTGGCCTCAATAATCGACTGTAGAGATGAGTAGACCGTAATCTTTCGGGGAGAGGAGATGAGATTCTGGTCTTCTGGGTACGTCGGCTTCCAGTCTGGTGATCGATTCACTGGCCCTTTCAGCCACCAACGAGGATGGAAAAGCGACTGAACGTTCAGCGAAATCGAGGCAGAAAAGGTACCTCTGTTTACATACAAATTTGTACTGAATTCTAGGTAAATAGGGTGGTGGCCAAGAAATAGGGTGGTTGAATAGGGTAGTCCCGAGTCATTCCCTACATACCCTCCGTGTTACAGTGTCAAGGACCCCTCTCCCTGTTCTAAGCTTAGCCTACATGAGGGGTTCTCACCCCTTCCGAGTTTTTCACCTCTATCCACAGTCCAACTACTGTAACACTCTCAAAATCTTACACTCTGCCAGGAGACCGCTCGACTTCGGACTTCCCTATCGACATCATGTCGTCTCTCGAACCTGGCCCGGAGCAAGAGACATCAGTGCAAACACCGTTGCTGGCACTGACCACTGCTCAGGATGCACGCAGCCGTCGACACCAACATGTCCCCATCCTCTGCGCGGCTTTGAGCGTGGCAGCTGAGTTTGGCGGATGGCTGACTATCGTACCGGAAGTTCGTCTATTGGAAATGACCATCTGCAGGGATTATTACCGCATCCATGATCCTTCGGCTATCGGACCATCACCGAATGAATACATAAAGGAGGAACTGTGTAAGCTGGACGAAATACAGCAGAGCTTAGCCTACCTTAGAGCATGGAAGGATGCTGTGACCACGTTTGCTGGTGCGCCGTCCATGTCCTCCGTCGTTTCCTTCTTCCTGGCCCCAATACCTAGCCTGATTGTTCGGGCTCAAACTGGCACTGACGGGAGCAGGCCTGTTGTTCGTTTTAGCTTTGGCCGGCGTGGCAGACCGGTTCAATCGAAAGCCTCTTTTAATCTTGGGCATGACAGGACACGTCTTGGCTTACCTGTGGCTGCTCATGGTTTGTGAGTCTGACAAACGCTCCTTTGGGAGCTTCAAAAGTCTTATCGACGACACAGGCTACTTCCACCATGTGTTTAGCACACACTGGATCTTGGGTTCTGCAATTTTCGTTCTGGTCTACGGTGGTACAAGAACGATCAACGTCTTGATTTGCAGCATCGTTACCGACACCACTCCGCAAGCGAAAATGTGGGTGAACTACATACATGCTCTGAAATTTGAATTCTATGAGCGTTTCCTTGGCCTTTCCTGTGCTGACCCTTCGATATCACACACAGCGCCCCCACGTTCTATGCGGTGGCAGCAGCAGTCCATGTCACTGATATTGCAGCCTCGTCTGCGGGATCATGGCTTCTGTCAATCGACCTATGGCTCCCGTACAAGATCAGCACGCCCTTCTTTCTCCTCGCATATCTCGTTATCTTCATGATGCCGGAGACACATAGAAAACAAACCATACCTGAAGGGGAGGGCACGATTGGAATACAACAAACGGTATGGACTTTGAACATTCCATTTCGACGACCTCAGAGCTGAGTATAGGGGATCATCTCCAGGAAACACCGTCCGCGCCCACCGCGTCCCGAATCTACCATCGCTTCAAGGACATCATACGAGTCTTCACCAGCTTGCCAGGGATGGCGACTTGCCTAATACTGGTCTTCATGCATGCATTCTCTACACAGGCAGCGCGTTTAACCCTGCTGTTGATCACGGGCAGATTCTCTTGGCCCCTGGCAAAAGCAGGATACCTCCTTACCGTCAAGGCTGTTATTTCTGTCGTTACCTTAGCGATCATCGGGCCCCTCGCGCGAATGTGGACAAAAGGAAACCATAAAACCCATCCTTTTCACGTCGGCGTGTGGACTCTCCGGATCGGCTTGCTGTTATTAGCAGTAGGGAATGTCGTGATTGGACTGAGCCTAAGCATTCCCATGCTTGTTATAGGTGGGAAAGGGATTTTTTTTGACCGTCTCATTTCCTCCAGTTTTCCAACTAGAAACGTGCTCATGCACTCAGCGCAGGTATGATAATCTCCTCGATGGGCACATTCGTACCGCAAGCTACGGAAAGCGTTGTGGCCATCCTCGGAGACCCTTCTATGACAGCACAGCTTTACGCGGCTCTGACTTTCACCGAGATGATGGGCACAATACTCGGCGGGCTGACATCCGCAAGGTTATTTGGCCTGGGGTTGAATCTGGATACTGGGAGTGCAGTCCACTGGGGAATGGGATTGCCATTTTGGATCAGCGCGGTGAGTTTCCTCCCGGAGGGTTTTGTTGGGGTGCGCTTTCATTGATGCGGGATATTTCAGGGGGGCTTTGTACTGGCGGTGTTTTGTTCTACACGGTTACACAATGCAACTCGGTAAAGATATCTATCTACGGAGTAAATGGTGAAACTTGAAAGGGAGGGAGACTAGTAGGCAGGAAGAGAGGGTAGGGAGGGGAAGAGGGTTCTTATAGACGTCAAAAGCGGCGGCGAGCCCAGCCTGCGACCATACCCGAAACGGCAGGGCCGCCTAAACCGAAGGCGGATTTCCCGGCAACAACTTTACCAGAATGACTCCGGAACACCCCATTTCGACACCCCATACGCCACAACACCCCATTTGCGCCACACATCACCATTGGAGATGACCATCAATTTCAGGCGCAAAGACGTTGCATTCTGTCTCTAAATGAGAGATGTGATGTATCATCATCCTTCGATGTCTACAACACAGCTCAGTTAGTGGGAGTTGCTAAAATCATCATGTAATGCCCTGTCTACAATGCTTGTCACGTGTACGGTGGACGGAGGCTGCCTGAGCACTCATGACACGTAGGTATACCTCAGTCTTTATCTGTGCCAGGTGGCAAGAACTGATATGGACTAGGACACAGAATAAGAGGCGCAATGTACGCTCCAGACATCTACAAGTTCTAAAAGGTCCTCTCAGACAAGCTTGCACCTGATTCGACAGAGCAGGCATGGCAAGCTATCACTTACTCCTCCACCATCAACCACGCCAGCAGAATTAGGCTGCGGGGAAGCGACAGCACCAGAGAACGTTGAGAATGCAAGAAGCGGTCATTATTAGCTTTATTGATAGCTCACAGACGAACAAGAGGTCCAGGGACTGAATAGGCGGCAGCGCTGGTGTAGGGCCACCCGGCGGGTGATCTCGGTCATCAACACCACGATTTTTCTATACAAAGCGGTCTCAGGTCAAACTTGCAGCTTCATGTCTATAGATCTACCATTATAACAGCTGTGCACCCAAGTACATGGGTCAAGCACATGGGAAATGTATGGGCGCAGGTGTGCCAAGCTGCTTAGGTAACAATGGGGTGTTGTGGCGTATGGGGTGTCGAAATGGGGTGTCCCGGAGTCATTCTGAACTTTACCACCCACATGTATGCCGAGTGGGGTGCGTAAGACGAGACGTGTCCACCGGCACTGAGGGCCGAATGTCATTGTGTTGAGCGTTGCGGCCGAGGACAGCTTCCGTCTTGTAGACAATAGACGTTGTCGACTGCACAAGAAATACCCTTCCAAAGCAACTGCTGTTCCCGATTCAGTTGATGCCGATTCAGCTCAACGCATTGCGTCCAATTCCACTAGACTGGTTCGGTATCAATGCCATAGCCGGTTCGTACTCACAGCACACTCGCAGAAGGATAGGAGCCGATGGACCGGTCGAGGCGAGGAGGGAGCAAGGATCTGTTTCAAGCCAGCCATAATTAAGGAGACATTGGCGCTTCCATGCTAGTGATAGCAAGGGAGTATCTGATTAATATCCTACTCATAAGAGACCCCATCTTTGATCCTTCCTCCTCTTTGGCTGGACAGGTCCAAGAACATGGATATATGACTGATCTCTTCGTCCTCGTCGGTAGGATTGACCATTTGAGAAGCAGTGGCATTCACCGTTGCTGAGAGAGACAGACTTTCTCCCGCACCCAGGCCTGACTGTAGCTCGGTTAGATGGCTCAGCGACACGGACACCGTCGTCAAAGACCCTGATCCAGCATCGGGGAGCCAAACAGCAGGGACCCTAAAGGACTCCGGATCAGTACTTTATACCAAGCGCCACACCCCAAAATGAAAGCAGTCCTCTTTTCCGCCCTGGGTGTGCCAACTGGTTTCCCTTTCTCCCGATGGTCAAGTTTAGATACAAGGCTGCCAGAACACCTTATTTCCTCGTCAATCATAAACACGACATGATATCTTCGTTTTCGGTGAGGAGCACGGAAAGCACAATCACTGTAAACAAGATCTGAACGGTTGCACGGTGGGGATAGCCCTTTCTAGGCTGGTAGACAGAGGAAGGAATTCTGGCAGAGCGCGTGAATTTCCCAATATAATAGAGAGAACTTCCAAAGAATCGAACCACGGTCGCAAAAGTACTACATTATCGCTGCGGTGTCGTATTGTAGGACATTCTCAAGGAGCACCGCTATCTGACTGCAAGAAGGCATCAGAAGCTGCGAATTCGGCATGGCCAACTTGGATGTGGCAGATTGCCTTATCTCATGGTCCGGTCGTCCGAAAATTGGGAGGCGGCCAGATTGATTGTCGACAGATTGAAGTCTTCCACCTGTCTGATCCATCCTAATGACCAGGGTTGCAGTGTTTGTCTTTGAAACACGTTAGTACAAACGGTCCAATGCCGTCAATTGAAGCAGCTTCGGCGCTCCATTCAAGTCGTAGTGCGGCCCATACAACTAGATTCATACTTGCGCCGAATCCTTCTCGCAATGTCTGTCATACCTCTGTACCGGGGCGAGAATGTGGTATCGAGGGCCTGATCAGCGGAGATGCGATCATGGCTTTGTGTGAGGGCGAGCTGAAAGTTCCGAGTCCATGTTCGATTGGCGCCATTTTCATGGCTCCAGCCATAATGGCAATCATCCCTTGACTCCCAAGAAAAGCCATCTTGTGCCCCAGATCTCCAAGTTGATGCCCAAAATCGTACACACTAGCCAGATGACGAACCACGCTACCACTGGCGAGAGCAGCAGTTGCGTGTGGTGGAGGAAGTGCAAAGCATTGTAGCCGAGGAAGATGATCAGACTCCAGTATATGGCAGCTGCGAGATAGAGAAGGTTGGCGAAGAACGTCGAGACTCGATTCGGATGGTTGATAGCGGGCATCAGGATGTATTGTATGATGTATAAGATGACGTAGGGAGGAAAGAAGGCTCGGATTGACACATCGAAGCAGTAGCCAAATTCTAGCACTTCTCCTCCCCGCATGCCGGCCGGAGGTCCAAACAGGCCTTGTTGACGCCGTCGTCCTGGAAGCCCCGCGATTCCCGGGCCGAGGAGCCTTCCGACAAGAAAGTATGCCAATGTCGAGATGAGCAGAGAACCCGCGAGAAAGTGGACGAAGACGAACATCAAGGCCAGCTTGACGACCGACGCGACAGATGGTGTGTACGCCAACGACCAGGCGAATGATGTGAGGAGCAGGAAGAAGGACAGAAGGTACGTAAACGAAGGGTCCGGACGGTGCCACGTATTTCTCGTCTCTGAGGCCGAGGTCAATGTAGAACGAAGGGGCGGGAGATGTGCTCACGCTTTTGATAGTAGATGGACTTGAACACCTTCTTCGGCGCAATCAGAAGGTGTGTCATTTCCCACACTGCCATCTCGAAGTCCATCTGAGGAAATTTAAAGAGCCTTCGCGTCTCCACTGTCAGCCGCGGGTGAGGTGCGCATTCAGGGCCACAACTGACCGTTTGAAGAAGCGCGGCATGCGAATGTCAGACCTCCGTCGGTCTGAGGTCGCGCCAAACGCTCCGGCGCCATGCTGACGAGGAGTTGCTATACGAGGACTGCTCATGGGAACTCCGGGTCAGGTATTGAGCGCCACTTGAGACAGGAGGTATGATGCTGTTGGAGGAGTGTTGGATCAAGGCTGCGGAGGTGACATACGAGACGTCACGTGATGGATGACCCTCTGGCGGAGCAATAGACACCGAGTCCAGGATATGGGAGAGAATACGAGGGTGGGATTACCAGACATTGATGTGCTTTCGCCTTCGAGCGGAGAGGCTGTCTATTGCTATGTAAGAAAAATTGACGACTCTTCAAGGATGTCTCGGTCATTCCCTGGGCCAACGGCTCGCAACTCATCTCTCTCGTGCTGGAAGATGGAATAATCACCACCCAGACATGCCCCCAATAGCGGCGGATAGCCAGCATGATTAAAGTTGGCGTGTTCGGTGTCCTTCCCGTAGCGTTCAAGTGCCCGAAGAAGGGATTCCCTCAGCACGATGAATGTTTCTTGCATGTCTCTGATCTGGTGCGTCCCTTTCCCTAGATCGTTGTACGGGTTGGCCGGATCCTGCAAGGTCATCATATAGGGATAGCCTGGTCGGGGAATCGACAACAACTTTCGAGCGGCCACCGCTTCTAGGAAGCGATCATTGCGGTGCACTGGGGGTCCTTCCAGGTGCTTCATAGATCTGGACGGGATCGACCGGTGGGCCACAGTGCGTTTGGGAAAGTATTGCAGTGGAATGATGGAGATCCCATGAGATTCAAAGTCAATGTCAATGTACATGTCGAGAAAGTACATCAGTTGTGCGCCAGCCTGAGTGGGAGGGATTTCCCCTTCACTGAACTTCAAAGCTGCGACGATCATGTTGAGCAACGGGTAAGCCGTGAGACCGCCCGACTGGCCCGAACACAACCCGCGCATGGCGAGCATTTGCTTGATGACCCTGAACAGGCAGAGGAGTGTGGGATGCTCCTTCAGGAAGCTCTTGGTGTATTCCATTGATTCGTACGAATCGCTGGTGCATTGAATCTGGAACGGTAGGCCCGTGGGACGGTGGAGACCGGTGATGATCGGAACGGCGGCACGGTGGACGTGGTACAACGGCAGGACTGCGGGCGTGGCGGGCTCCTCCTTCAACTTCTGTTTGTACTGCCTCCGCATCGTCCTGTATAGCGATGTCAGGATTCCCGCGGCTTTGTTCGGATCACCGTGGTGATTGGCCGACCGGTCTGCGGGCGAGGAAATGTTGAGATCAATGTCAGAGATGGGGCCAGCCAATCCTGTGGCACGAGACCCAATCAAGTCAATTCGGAGATCCGGGTCGGCAGACCTAATGGCCTGCTCGATGTCATTTCTGGCCACGTCTGCCGCACGCTTTTCAACGGGAGAGGGGGAGAAATAAGCATCGAATGCTCGGATCTCACATTCCAGTCGAGCATAAGGCGACCTCCACAGCGGTGTTTGAAAACGATGACTCCATGGCAGCCAGGGGAACTGATCGTTCCGTCTCAGTGGCTTCGATGGCTTCCACTGCACCGTGAGATCCCGAGGGCACCCTTGACCGTTCTGGCCCTTTCTTCCCCTGCGTGGACCACGGAGATCCCGCAGAATATGCTTCGACGTGTACTCCTGGACCATCGACTCCTTCATCCCACCGGTCTCTTGGTCTGTGTCTCGTGGAGCGGCGTCGTGGGTTGGGTGCTGTTCCAGGATGGACGGGACTTGAAGGAGGACCGATCGGCCATCCTGATCGACCTTACGCACAAGACGTGCTCGGTTGGCCTCGCGGTGAGCCTGAAGCGTGTTTTGAAGACTGTCGATATCAACATGGGCATCACCACGAGGTTGCCGGCTAAAGTCAAGCTTCAGCTGGGGCCCGTGATCGGCCGTCGACCTGAGGGGGTGTGTCGAGTTCTGCCGTCGGTGACCATGGCGGTGGGGTTGGAAAAGATCATCCTTCGGCAGCGTCTCTGCTCTGGCTAGGCCAGGAAGCCGGGGTATGTATGACGGTGCATGCCAACGCGCAACATGGCCGTTGGGACGGGGCATGCAGCGGGTATGGCAGAGTTGAACCCGACAAACAAAATTGAAAGCAGTCAGCGGCACAACGAAACCCAGACGAATCAAACCGGTTAGCCGGCGCTCGTGTTTGCGCTCGGAGAGATGGCCCGCGGCGGGCACATGTGATTTTTCACTGCCCGCCGGATTGATACAGTCAGACGCGAGGTATCAGAGAGAGGATATGAGGACATAACGGCGACTGTCGGAGGGCAGATCGGAGTTGGGCAGAGTGGCCTGAGTGGGCTGCCGCCTTGGCGTACATCAATGGTTCATGCTTCTCGATGCATGCCATCCCACATTGACCGTGAGAAGCTGTTCTGGCTCGACCTACAAAACCTAGAAGCACGGGAGAGGCTGTCTGCGTCCGCATCGCTCTTGAACTTCTCACACACGCGCTCTCTCTCTTTCTTGTGCCTGAAGCCCCAGGCTGACTCGACCCCACCGAGGACAGATCGGAGCCATTCCTTGTCATCTGTTCGCTGATCTCCCGGCCCAAAGGCGCGATCTCTTTCGGAAAGTGGCAGGCTTGACATGGGCTCCTCCCTTCTGTGAGAGATATACGTGACTTGGTTGAGGCACGCAGAGCCTCCAGATACTTGTGATTCTCATTCTCGCGTGGCTCTATCCGTTGAAAGCCGCCATAGGTAAGGTCGCCGTGGCATATTCTGAAGATTGCCCGAGTGGAAAACTCTTCCCGTCTGAGATGCCCAATCTCCGTGTCTGTGACCGGGCTCTAAGTTCTTTTCTGACTCCTCCTAACTCAGCGCACACTCAGACGACTCCCAGCCGCCAACCCGATGACCACCACGACGGCTGGTCAGCCTCCGGCGGGAGACGGCGGTCGGCCAGATCATGACCCTGCTGTCAGCCATGGCAAGGTCGAGCCCCGTCCGCACCAGGAGGACGAAGCGGCGAAACCGGCGGTGGGGGATTCGACCGCGTCGTACTTCTCTCTCCCACAGGCTCAACATTCGGTGGCATCCCCGACGCCTGAATCGCCCGTGGAAGCGGCCAAAGGCGCTCGCTCTGGCCAGGAACTGTTGCGACGCTTGAGTTTGGTCGACTCACCGAGCGCTGAGCCCTGGACCGCGGATCCGCGCACGACGTACCCGGGGCTCCATTTGAGCGGAAACGTCATCAGCGCCACGTTTTGCATTCCTTACGAAGTCGGGCACAAACCGGGAGGAGAATGGGAGTTGTCCCCCCGTCGTGGAACCTCGGCTCTCTTCGATTCATTCCGCTTTCTGTCTTCAGACAAGACGCCCTGGAACCATACTCTCGTGGGATGGACGGGCGAAATCTATCCCGTGCAGCAGCCGGCCGAGCCGCACAGCTACAGATATACATATCAGGCCGATCCCGTTGACCCTCAGTCGCCTGGAAGCGCCCATACCAGCACGTCCTCGACCTCAGCTCGCGCCGCCTTACCCATCAACAAGTCCGCCGCTCCAGTTCCGGTCAATGGAGAACCGCCACACGCTTACAACCCTCACCCGGACACTCTGGTCATCTCCAAAAACGACCGGATCAACCTCGAGAAGACTCTCAAGCACGATCCGACCGGTCAGGCTCTTCCCGTGTGGTTGTCGGACATCCCGGAGGACGACGAGGGAAATCTCCAGCTCAAAGATCAAGGACGTTGGCGACGGTACGCAGAGCATGAGCTCTACACCCTGTTCCACTACCGCCAACACGGGCCCGACGATGGTCGGGCCGAGAAGAAGTCGTGGGCCGATTATGTTCAAATGAACCAGTGTTTTGCCGACCGGATCCTTCAAGTGTACCAGCCCGGGGACATTATCTGGATTCACGACTATCACCTGATGCTGCTGCCGAGTATGCTGCGACAGCGCATTCCCAACATCTACGTCGGCTTCTTCCTTCATATCCCGTTCCCCAGCAGCGAGTATATGCGATGTCTTCCTCGTCGAAAAGACGTTCTGACGGGAGCCCTGGGCGCCACCATGATCGGATTCCAATCGTACAGCTTTTCCCGCCACTTCAATTCGTGTTGCAAACGCATCCTGGGTTTTGAGTCGAGCTCGGCCGGCGTGGACGCCTATGGTGCCCATGTGGCCGTGGACGTCTTTCCCATCGGCATTGACGTGGCGGCCGTGCAGAAGGCCGCCTTTGAGGATCCCCTCATCGAACAGAACATGGCCGCGCTCCGAGAGATCTACGCGGGAAAGAAGATCATCGTGGGCCGGGATCGACTGGACAGCGTCCGAGGCGTGTCGCAAAAGCTCATGGCTTTTGAGATCTTCCTCGATCGGTATCCCGAGTGGCGTGACCAGGTGGTGCTGATCCAGGTGACGAGTCCGACCAGCGTGCATGAAGACAAGGTGGATGGCGCTCACAAAATCGAGTACAAAATCTCCAATCTGGTCTCCCGGATCAACGGTGAATATGGCTCCTTGAACCATTCCCCCGTCCAGCACTATCCGCAGTATATCTCGGGGCAGGAGTACTTTGCCCTTTTGCGTGTCGCTGATGTGGCACTGATCACCAGCGTCCGAGATGGCATGAATACGACGAGCTTGGAGTACGTCATCTGTCAGAAGAATCACTATGGCCCCTTGATTCTGTCCGAGTTCTCTGGCACCGCGGCTAGCCTGGGCAATGCGATCCACATCAACCCGTGGGACCTCGGCGGCGTTGCCGATGCCTTGAAGCACGCACTCGAGATGCCCATGGCCCAAAAGAAGAGCGACCACGAAAAACTGTACCACTACGTGACCACACACACGGTGTCGACCTGGTCCAATAGTTTCCTGAAGCGGCTGCTCACCAACCTGACCTCATTCAGCCAAAGCGCCTTGACTCCCGCGTTGGACCGCAAGAGGATGATCGAGCAATATCACAAAGCCAAGAAGCGATTGTTCATGTTCGATTATGACGGGACCTTGACGCCGATCGTCAAAGACCCCAACGCGGCCATCCCCGCCGACCGGGTGCTGCGGACACTGAAAGCCTTGGCGGCTGACCATCGAAATAGTGTCTGGATCATCAGCGGCCGAGACTCCCCCTTCCTCGAGGAGTGGATGGGTTCGATATCGGAGCTGGGCCTGAGCGCTGAGCACGGATGCTTCATTCGCAAACCGGCGAGCGAGCATTGGGAAAACCTGACCAGCCAAATGGACATGGGATGGCAGAAAGAGGTCATGGACGTGTTTTCTCACTACACCGAACGAACTCAGGGCAGCTGGATCGAGAAGAAGAGAGTGGCCCTGACCTGGCACTATCGGCAAGCTGACCCCGACTTTGGAACCTTCCAGGCGCGAGAATGTCGAAAGACCCTCGAGAGCAATGTGCTGAAGAGGTGGGATGTCGAAGTCATGTCCGGCAAAGCGAATCTCGAGGTCAGACCGACCTTTGTCAACAAGGGATTCATTGCCACACGATTGATCAATGAATATGGATATGCCCACGGCGATCCGCCCGACTTTGTGCTGTGTCTGGGAGATGACCAGACGGATGAAGGTGGGAAGCATACACCCATGACGGCTGCTGATTCGCTGACCATCTAGATATGTTCCGGGCTTTGTTGAAGACGGATCTGCCCAAAGACCACGTGTTTGCATGCACGGTCGGAGCCAGCTCGAAGAGGACACTGGCATCATGGCATTTACTTGAACCTTCAGATGTGATAGCCTCCGTTGCTGCACTGATCAACTCCAGGGAAGACGCAGAAGAGTGAGACACGAATACATTCAGAGAAGACATACAGGTAAGACAAGAGGACACGTTTATCATGAAGACGAGAGCTCGTCAGAGCCACTCAGATGGAATTTAGCCGGGAATGGTACACCGACAATATAGAGATCAATACATTACAAATCGCTAAAGGGAGACGGCGCCGCAGCCGAATTGGCGATTGAAATATTCTGTGGCCTAAGCCTGAATATCGCGGACCATGCTGTGCCGTGCCATGCACTGTGTGACATCACGAACGACTCCTAGAGTCAGCCATCGTCAATGATGCGGTTGCATTGCTGCTCTGGAGCCAACTACTCTCCTTTGCTTCTTGGTTCAGTTGAGACCAGGGAAGATGTGACGAATGGCGAGCTTATTGAGAGACAATCGGTTGGAGGGCTGGCCTCATGCTGCCCACAGCCGGCTTTGGTTGGACTGTCAGGACCATGGCCTTGGTGCAAATCTCACTCGCCATTGTCTGCCGTATTTATCAGGTGAGTCTGCCGGTTTTTCATATGCCGCCCTCACAGCGATAGATCGATGCTGATCTGACCAGCCTCGCCTTCTGCCGCGAAAAGCAGGTCCGTTAGTGGAATGGTCGGCGTTCAGGGAGATGCCATACACGATGTAGGTGACGGTAGCTTTCTTTTTGTACTGAGGTGTCTACACCGGCGTCTATTATGTCGGAAGCTCCAGTCAAGATGTCCTCGGCACGGCCAGCATTATGGTCAGCGGTCCCTCCCAGCTTGGCTGCTCACTGAGACGCTCGTGGACCGGCTGACCAGGGTAGTGCTGTGCTCAGAGAGCCTCCACTGGCAGGAGCGTTTGTGCAACACATGAACGGATCCTACCTGGAATGCCGCTCTTTTCAGGCACAAGTACGATGGTTCAGCGGCGCTACTAGTGGCAACCCGGTTCGCAGCGGTTGAACACCAAGATGTGAAGACCAAAGTGTCGTTATATGGACAGATGGCGAGGAGGATCTGTTGTCTGTCGCCGGCTACATGAAGCAGCACAAGTCGCTCCAGGAGTGAAGCACAAGCCTTGTGTGGAATGTGGACTGTGGCCGGCGCGGACCTGATTGGTTCATACCATGTGGCCAAAAGTGGCGGACTGACAACTCACGTTTCCAAATCCCACTTTGCCCCTGCAGTGCCTCTAAAGCGTCTGAAATTCTACGTTCTGCAAGAAAGCGCCACTGAGAACTCGCATCCGGTCTCCAAAGCTACAAGTGCTTAGCGACTTGCACACCTGTAAGTCTGTCATTTGTTGCATTCGAAAATATACGTCATTTGCTGGCGTCGGGCACAAAGGATTCATCCTGCCCCGGCCGATAATGAGCCCCGGTCCTTTTGCTCGCTGTCACCGCTGCTCCTTGGCTTGGGAAATATACTAAATCAAATTTAATAGATTGTACCTCCTCCCTGTCGTCAATAACCGATTGAAACGCCTCTTCGGCGCCGGATTAGCCCGTAACACTCGCCAACCGTTTCTGCACCGCCTTCTCTTTCCGCCAGGTTCCACAACGACTGGCACCGAATCTGACTCTCACCCTTTCTTTCGACAACATGGCTCCACGAGGACGTGGAGGGAAATTCTCCAAGCCCACTCGAGGCGGTAGGTGTCCTGTGGTGCCTCACATCCTGGACGTCGCGCTGACTCATGTCCAGGAGGAAAGCACTTTTCCCGCGACCTCCAACCACTTGATAAAGAAGGAAATCCGATAGGCATGTGGCGTGATCCACAGGAGCATGAGGAAGAAGAGACCTCCTCCGAAGAAGAGGAGTCTTCAGAGGAAGAATCGTCAGATGGGGGCGAAGGATCGTCCGCGGCACTACCGACGCAACAAGAGATGACTCGAGAACAACGCCGAGAAGCGGCCAAGCAGAAGAAACTTGCCGCGATCGCGAAGAAAAACCAGAAAGCTGCCGAGGTGGGCGACCTTCCGAGCAGCTCTGAAGAGGAAGAGGAGGACGATGACATGCCGGCGAACCCGAATCACACCCATAAGGCGAGATCCCAGGCAAAGGCTGTTGGTGGCGCTGGTGACGCTGGTGGAGCCAGTGGCGACAAGGAGAACCTGAGTCGGCGGGAGAGAGAGGCGATCGCCGCCCAGCAGGCCAGAGAACGGTATCAGAAACTGCATGCCGAGGGCAAAACGGATGAGGCCCGGGCCGACCTGGCCAGGCTAAAACTCATTCGGGAACAGAGAGAGGCAGCAGCGGCCCGAAAGCAAGCAGAGAAAGAAGAGAGAGAAGAGCGAGAACGGGAAAATAAGGAGAGAAACGAGCGAGAAGCTAAGCTGAGGGCGGCTGCCCTGGGCGGCGGTGCAGAGAGCGGCAAGGGCAAGAAAGGAGCCAAGGGGAAGACAAAGTAAGCCTCGACGTCTGAGAATGAGCGCAGTGAGCATGGTCGACAATCAATTTCGGGTCATTGATTCGCGTTGTCTGGCGAAGTGGCGTCGTGCTGCCGTGTCACGAGGCATGGACTATAGAAGTCAATGAAGATTATCGAGGCGGCTTTGCTTCCACCAGTTTTTCCAATGATTATACCTCAGGAGCTGATAGGAGGAATATACAAGGGTCTCCACCACGCAATTCGTACCATCAGCAATTCCAACTGCCATACATTTAATTCTCTCGGTCCATCAACGCCTTCGCTGGCCTGCTGCTCACAATATATCGTATCTTGCTATCCCAGTTGTGTAGGTCTGTGCATCTTTCCCCATGACATCCCACTCATTTGTGGTCTTTTGAGGCCATGTCATGAAACAAGTCGCGGCTATTGTACATGCTCGCCTTGAGCTTGTATTCGTTGTTAGATTGGATGTCGAGATAGGTATATGCGTCGCATTTGTAGTAAATGGGTCTTGAATCTGCCTCGCCCTTGACGAGGCCTAATCTCTTCATCTCCTTGAGCACCCGCTTCACATCTATGACATCCGAGAAGTCGTGGGTGTAGATGCCGATGAGCCGCTCCGGCTTGGGGCTCCGGTGGTCCGTCTGGACTTTGGCCGAGGAGCCGAGTCTGCCCTCCATGGTGGCTTTGGCAATAGTGGCCCAGATATTGTCGACATGGTCGGGTTTGGGAAAAACCATCCATTTTCCCGAGGTGACGTGTTTGGATTTGGCGAGCTCGATAATGGCGCTTTCCAACCAGTCACGGTCAGGTCTCATGAGGTGCGTAATCGACCCTGGCGTTCTCCGAGGGCTGGCTTGTTCGAGCTTGCGTTTACGACCCATGAATTCGCCGAGAAGGGCGGCACCTGCTTGTTTAAAGCCGCCGAGGTCTGGGGATGGCCGTCGGTCAGGGGAATGCGGGTTGGCGATCCAAATCCAGGGGCCCTCTTCAACCGTAGTGGTGGAAGGCGGGAGGCGGGCGAGAAAGGCACCGAGACTCTCGTTGAGCTGTTTCGCCATGGCATCTCCTTCGAAGGGATTATGCAACACCACCTCTCCGGTGTTGGCGTCTGAACTTGTATGGTCGCTATCATCGGCCACTGTCAAGCGCGCGTGAAGCGCCTCATGGTCGCCATTCTTGCTGTGCTCCTTGTCCGGAGCGGTCTCATGCTTGTGCTTCTTACCCGGAGCAACCGTCACCTCGGAGGCATGTGATTGCCGATGCTTTCTGGCGGCGATGCATTGCAGGTTCCAATGATGGATCCTCCAAAACTGCGTCGGATCAAAGGCGCCCGCCCGTTCTTCATACATGGCTCTCATGTCCTCGTCACCTGGCTGGAAATGAATTGCAAGCGCAGAACAATATCAAGTCGCTTACCGTAGAAACTGGAGTCGTCACTGAAGAGGTCATCTGGATATGGAACCAGGTCATCTTCAGCCACAGGGCTGTTATAGTCGACTTTCGTGGCCATTTCTGAGCCTTGAATAGATGTCCCTCACATAGTGAGTCGTCACATCAGAAGATGGATTGTGTACAAGAGATAACAGTGGCCGTCTCCGCAAATCCAAGGGCTATACCTCGTAGTCGTTGACTTCAGACAGCAGTCAACACTGGATGAACTTGATACAATGTGCCCATAGGATGTTGCCTGCTGGGCGCCGAAGCGAGGTGCCAAGGCTGGCGTTCTGCTCGCTTATCCGGTCAGCCACAGCCTAGGAGCATTGGTGGTGGTTGGCGATGCCAGGCTCTTGGAAAGATGTGGCATTGTGGAGCGGATTGAGACAGCGTCCAACATCCATGTCCAGACGTCGATTAGCAGATTCGGTAGATTCGTAGGATGGTATATTTGTGACTTTGGTCTCGGCAAGCCATCATGGACCCTAAGAGGTGGTCCTGCAGCCCTGGCCTGTGAGTGTGCGAGCGAGGAGTCGTATACTTGCATCCCCCAAGACTGGTCATCTTTTAAAGGCATAACCTGGATCTGCTTCAATTCGTTTCGTTCACCCTCCTTGAAGCCACCCATATCATTTAATGGAGTTGAAAGTAAGCTTTTAAATCATCCCGTCGGCCTGCCAAGCCGTCACTCAAAGTTCACCTCTGTTTATCATGGTCTGGCAACCGAAAACCGGCTGGACACTGTTAAATTGATGAGTTTCCGCTGAATGGTAAGTTCAATGTGCGTTTGATGGCTCCAGCTAGAGAATGAACGATGGCTACCAGGCAACAGCACACATGGCTGTCGAAGTCTTCAGATGCGGTGCCGTTCGTCTTCAAGACGGTGATCCAGCTTTGCCTTTCAACTCCTCCCGCCAGCCACGACTTTCCATTCTGAATACAATTTCCCTTCCACCTGATCCACCTCCCGTACGTGTCGCACATCCATGGTTGAGAGATCTCCACTGAACAAGCGTTCTTCCGAGGTACAGATCAGCAATTAGCTCCATGGCCTTGGAGCCAGAAGAATTCAGTTCGCGGACTGCCCCTCAAGAGGTCGACACCGTGGAGATCTGCCCTGTATACCCCGATTTCATGGTGTATGGCACTTATGCATTGATCAAAGAGGACGAGCACCGGCCACACGAAGCACAAGTCCGCAAAGGGCTGATTCAGGTCTTGCCGGTGGGCCCAACGTTCAAGCCCAAATATCCCGCTATTCTCCCTCCGTCACTGGACAAGAAAAGCTTCTCCTGTGCGGTTCTCGATATTCACTTCCACCCAAGCGATGGCACCTTGCTCGGTGTAGCGACAAGTACTGCTGAAATGTATTTCTTCCGGTTCATGAAGCATGGTGACATGCTGGACCATCGTATTATCACGAAGCTCATTCCGCTTGGTTCTGCGACCATCGCCCCGAGCGATGAGGCTGGTCTCGTCCCTCTCGTCACCCAGTTCACCTGGTTCCCCGAGATTGGTACCACCGGCGGGCCGGGAGTGGACGATCGGTTGCAGGTCACATTTGCGGCCTCGACGTCCTTTGGCGATATCAAAGTCGTCAAGACCCCTCTCCCGGCAATCAAAGATCCGTTTGATCATCGACTGGCGCACCAACCACCCGTTCTTCCCGTCATTTCGGCCGATATCCAACAGCACAGCCTTGAGGCGTGGACAGTTGCGGCTGCCAGGGTTCCTTCTACCCCACCCCTCGGCTGCCATATTCTCTTGAGCGGCGGAGATGATAGCGCTTTAATCGCTTCCCGCATTGAACTGGACACTGTCTGTGAGTGTGCCTCTTGAGACTGACAGCTCTGTGAATGCTAATCCTGTCCGACAAAGTCACAGAACTCCTCACCACGCCACCCCGTCGACTCTGGACCGACAAGCGCACCCACAACGCCGGTGTGGTTGCCATACTGCCTTTGCCCACGATGATCGTTACCGGCAGCGACAATGGCCTCGACTCTCCCAAGTCGGTCATCCCCGTTCTGACAGGCAGCTACGACGAGAGGGTCCGCATCTATGAGATCAACACCATCACCCTTCGAGCAACACTCAAGACAGACCTCCAGCTCGACGGCGGCGTCTGGCGCCTCAAGCTCATGGACGACTACACCGTGCCTGCCGACGCGACCAGCGCGGGTAGCAGCAACGGTAACAATGATGACCACAGCGATCACGCACCGTCTCAGCACCACTTCCTCATCCTGCTGAGCAATATGCACGGCGGCGCCAAAATCCTCCGCGTCACTCACACACACGCGCCGGGCAGTTCCTTGTCTTGGGAAATCAGCGTCGAAACTCAGTTCCGTCGCGGGCACGAGAGCATCGTGTACGCGTGCGATGCGATCAGGGATGGCCACCAGAGAGGCCATCACTACACCGTCGTGAGCACGAGCTTCTACGACATGAAGATCTGTACGTGGAGTTTTGTGGACAGGATGAAGGACGAGGCAAAGAGCAAAAAGGGACTAGATAAACTTGAGGAGCGAGACTTGGTGCATTGATGTGAATTGAAGAGACCATTTGGCCACATTGCGTTGATCGTTGGAATTGGGAGCATATCAAGGAGTTGCACCTGGGGTGAGGTGAGAAGCAGCATATAGAAAGATACAACTCAGACAACGCGTGCAGAGGGATTCAATTTGGAACCGCCTCTCTTACTGGCCACTCATGTAGCATTCTATTTTCTCGAACCGTCCATGATATGAGTACAGCCTCCGGCGCAGGGGCATCGACAACAACAGTCTAACGATATCTAGACAATCATTTCCAGTTCCCTAGCATACTCGACCATGTGACTAATGACTTCTTTGTGGTCGCCTTCCTCAGCCTTCTTGGTGTCTTCCAGTCCAGGGAAATATATCCGGCCATCCTCTAAGCTCCAGCCTTGCTCGCTCGCGAACTCGGTCACCGCGCCTTCTGAGTCCAGGAAGAGGAGGTTCTTGGCCGAGGCAATGGGCAAGGACGGGTACGACCGTGCGGCGCAAGACGCGATCTCAAGGCGGATGGTGTTGATCAGGATCTGCCTAATGTGAACAGATGAATCTCAGGTCATCAGAGTTGACATACCTCGGAAAACAACGCAAACTCCTCTCCTGGGCAATCTCTCCCACTTGTCTTGCGCCAGACTTGGTCGTAGCTCCCTTCCATCAGACTCCGTTCGAGCTCGATCGGGTATTTTATGAACTGATCCTCCTCGACGGATTTGCCCCCGTTGGCACCCTCAGCCACAATCAGGCTCTCAAGCAGCGTGTGGAAGCCAGCGTAGTCGCCTTGGCTCAGGAGCAGAAGGAGGTATAGGCCCGTGATCTTGGACCGATCCTGCGACGGCGAATGCTGCAGACCGGGGTAATCGTAAAAAGGTTGCAGTTGCGAATAGTATCGGACGAAGGATTGAGGATCCCTTGACCATATGGACAGAAGGGCGCCTGCTTCTAATATGGATCTGGCCGTCGCAAGTGTCTGCACCGGTGTTTGCGGTGATGGTATGAGAGCGTTATGTTGTAGCAGGGCGAGCTTTGCCTTTTGCAACTGTGACTGTGCGTGTGACGCATCGTGGTGACTTAATGACTGCTGGAGAGAGTGCCAGATTGCTTCCAGAGAGGGTGAAGAATGAGATGTAGGCGCCGGCATGGCTGTCGGACGGAGATGGAAATGTAGAATGCGGCCAAGGCAGGGGAATCCGCGGCCTGTCAGATCGAGGAGGGAGAGTCACAGAAGGGGAGAGAGTGTCCAATACCACCAGTCTAGGCAGAATTACGGGTAAAGATCTATGTGATCAACGTTGGGACACGATGCCTTGGACAAGATGCCTGATGCTTTATTGCTTGCGACTTCAGGTCCAGCCTGGCCTGCCAAGCAATTCAACGCACGTGACTACCCCTAATAACTGCCCGCTTCGACCATCAACCTTTTACATTGCCTCAGCCATCAGAATACCGAAACGACCGGTCAGGTGTCAGATATTGCATTCAAGGAGAATGCCATTTTAAGCTGGTCAATTTGGCCAAATGGCTGCCGAGGCCGCATATGCTTCTGTCGGTGAGGCAGTCTGGGCAACATTGAGGGATGCAGCCTGGGCAACATTGAGGGATGCAGCTTGGGCAACAATGAGAAATGCAGTCTCGATAATGCCAAATCCGAAATCACTTGCCCAACTTTCGCTTATATCCTCTCTCCTGGACATATCCAAAGAACGGGTGCCCCCTCAAGCATCTCAAACTTGCCCCAGACCGCAACTCTCATGCCCCAGCAGCATCCCTCCATCCATAGACACATGTTGCCTCAACCACCCCTCGGGGCACTTCCTGCAAACACAGTTTTGGGACACTGCTCCCGTCGTCGGACCAAACAACTCCTGGACAATCCATGGTCTTTGGCCTGACCGATGTGGAGGAGGGTTCGACCAGTATTGCGACCACTCCCGCTCTCACACCAACATCAAGGCCGTCCTGGCCTCGCAAAACAACACCACCGACCTCCTCGACTACATGAGCGCCTACTGGCCCGCCATCGACGACAACGATGAAAAGCTCTGGGCCCACGAATGGAACAAGCACGGTACCTGCATCTCGACTCTAGAACCAGCTTGCTATGGCGAAGCTCACTCTCAGAATCCCCATGCTGACGTCGTCGACTACTTCACCCACACAGTCTCGCTCTTCCAAACGCTTGACACGTTCTCAACACTCGAAGCCCACGGTATCGTGCCTTCAACGACGCACACCTACTCTCTGTCATCCCTCCAATCAACCATCTCCTCTTCTCCCCACGGCTATCCAGTCACCTTCCGCTGTAACCAAAATCACGAACTCAATGAAATCTGGTATCACTTCTCAGTCCGCGGCTCCCTCCGCGACGCGAATCACCACCATCCTTCTCCCATCTCCGTGACGGACATCTTCATTCCCACCGACCCAGATATCTCTAAATCCAACTGCCCACTCCACGACATCAAATACCTCCCCAAAGGCAACTCCCCCATCCCCCAACCTTCCAATCCCTCGCAAACCCGAACCACAACCTCGATGTCAACACCGACGTCCACATCAACCCCCTTCTCCGGACGCGGCCATCTCAACATCCACGTTCTCCCCTCCTCCACGTCTCAATCTGAATCTCCCTCCCAACTATCACCACCTTCGCACCAACCTCAAGGCTGCCTAATCCGCTCCGGATCCTGGTATACGTCTGGCACTTGTGCCACTTACCACACCAAATCCGACATCGTTAGAGACTCTGGTTCCCACTCGACGCCCGACTCCTCGGACCCCAACTCAGACCCCAATCGCAAACATCCACCACTCTTCAGTCTCTCATCCTCCTTCGCCCCGTGCGCCATCGACCCGGCCTCCGCCATTTTCCGCTGTTCACGGGACCTGGCTGTACAGTCCATTTTCTCCGCTGGCAGGGAGCACGATGATGGCAGCGTCCTTGAGTACCGGAACAGCACCACCTTCTACGCGGAAAAAGTCCCTGGTCAGTTTGAGAAGGTTCCCGTGTACGCCGACGATGGTGAGGGGGGGCGGACCGTCAGATTGCAAATTCACTGGACTGCTGCATGACTTATTTTCGTAAGAGAATGGATAGATGTATTATATATGTTCGGATAGAGTTGAGCACCGAAAAGACACATGGCAACTCTGCGATTTCCAGGAATCAATATCAGGTACAACATTTGTCTTGGACACATTCACAGCCTTGCGTGACACGATTATGCGTTAACCATCAGGCACAGCCCGGGCAAACATCACAGCCACAAACTGACAGGTTCGCCGCGGAAATCATAACATCTCAAAGATTGAAACCCTCTGCATCTTCAGCCTCTCGTGCCAGGTCGGAGTCGTTAATGGCAGGCGTGTCATAAATATAAACTTGCACATGTTATTGCACAATAGAAGTGTTAAAGATCCGACCGCAATGCAATAAGCAGCAGTGACCAACGGGGAAAGAGCTTCTATTTGCGAGATGGAATGTTGTTTACTATTTAAGCCCACAGCAGACCATGCTTATGGACTTGGTGTTTCAGGGGCAGTCAACCTGAATTACCAAGTGGATTCCAATCCGTCAACACCCACCGGCTTCTCCGCAAGGGTGGTGATTCTGAATCCGTGACGCAAACCTTCCTGCTCATTATGGACGTCATAGTCGGAGATGGCGGTATGAGCAGTGATTCTATTGTCCCACAGTGAGACCGTCCTGTCGTCCCACTTAACTCGAACTTGGAAATCCTGGCCCTGGGAGATGTGCTGCGGCATATCAATTACCTGCCACTCTCTCGTATGATGCTAGCTTACCTTGAATAGGAGTTGAAGGATTGCATCTGATTCTTCATCTTTCAGTCCAATGATTCGCCTGGTAAAGCCAGGATTAACAAAGAGCGCCTTTTGCTTGGTGACCTGGTCCACACATCAGCATTCAACCTATTGGCCAAGATGCATTCAAAGCAGCTCACCGGATGAACCCTGACAATGGGATGATCCGACTTCACTGGTTCTCTGCGCACGAATTTTCCGTCACGACGAGCGTTGTCTGCTTGCTGGAATCCACTATGCTCCGCGCGCAATCCCTCCAGCAACTTTTTGATAGGCTCCGACAATCTCTCATAGGCAGCCACCTGCGATGTCCATCCAGTATCTCCGCCTGTGGATGGAACCTCGAGAAGGGTCAAGATTGTAATCCCTGGAGGTTGATGTTCGTACGAGACGTCAGAGTGATAACCAGTGGTTGACAATTTACTAGAGCGCTGCCGTGCGCGATACACATTGTCAGGGCCAAGGTAAATGTTGTGAAACTCCAGGTGGTCCTTGACATGTGCACCAACAGGCTTCGTTCCCCCTCATCAGCAGAGTCTTCAGCCTGCTCAGGGATTACTCACATGAATGTGTAGCCGGCCAAAATACTGCCCGAATTCCTTTTGCTTCTGAGGACCGATATCCTTGAAGTCCTGGTCACGGAAGACCACCACGCCGCGTTCGGCGATCAGCAGTGCAAGCTCATTCTTTTGTGTGTCATTCAATTGCGACAGTTGCAAGCCTTTGATTTCGGTACCAATTCGAGGCGTCAACTTCGTTATCACAACATTTGGATCCTCCGTCTTCAATAGATTTGGTTTTGCCGGATCAGCATCGAGCCCTCGATCACGAAACTCAAACGGCTCGGTCGGTGGAAACTTGGTCTCATTGTCGTAGACAGGAAGGTAGTCGGTATATTTGGACTAGACCATCACCAGCACGCCGTTAGCTTATGGCGGCCCTCCGTCAAATCAGCACTTACGCCTAGATGTGCTTTCTCATCAAAAGCTAAAGTGAGCTTGGTTATACCGTCGCTCTTTGTTCCTTCCAAGACGGTAGTGCTGGTTGTCATTCTGGACAATATCGTCTGGAGAGTTGCGGGATTGGGCGAACAGGCCGGGAGATGCAGTCAGATCCAGACAATTGAATGAATACCCCAGATATTTAACCTTTCAACATTTCCCGGCCATAGACAGATTTAGAACTTGTCATAACGATTTTTCATCCATAATGCTTTATGATAGGCCCTGATGTGTTACCCCACTATCACGCAAACTAGCCTCACAATATCGTGATGTTGACAGATGGTGACAACACTCCTCATCCCTCAATTCAACAATATCTGATTAGCAATCATTAAAGATAATTAATTCGCGAGATAATCACACGCGATGATGAGCTTTAGCCCCCTCTTTTATAGGAGTTCTCGGACGTTCTTCTAGAAGGGACAGCACCCTTGGCGCTGCTAATTCCTTGCCCAACTCTGGGGTAGATCGTGTCAGGATGTATATCCCTGCCCGAGGTTGATTGCCTTTGGCATTGTGATTTGAATCATAGCCCTCAGTCGATAACAGCGAAATCCAGGTCAGTTGCGTGCTTTCTCTTAATTCCATACTTGGCCAATTAATCACATGACATCTTCAATCCCTGGCTGGAACATATGCTGTCATGTCCAATGAATGTCGAGGCCAAGGCCTTCTCGATATGGCCGCCCCGTAGAGTAAGACCTGAGATCGGATAAATGCAAGCACGCTGTTGAAGATGACACCGGCATTGGCGTGAAACCCGTCCGTGGTGGTGGTGTCACCAGCCCATATTACATGGACGGCGTTCAATGATGACAAGAGGATATAATGATCAGCTGCAACGTGAAAACGCTCGGAATGCTTCCTTTGGCATTCCATTCTCGTGTCGAATCTGGACTCATCCGTGGCTATTCCTGACAGCCTGACCGAGGATTGGTAGTTCAACAAGACAGGACGCACCTGGGTAGTCTCAAACCATCAACGCCAGGCTCACCACCATCCTAGATATACTCTTACAATGTTTGAACAGATTGGAAGAACCGGTTGGCCATCAACTTCTCGTCACTCTTCACCATCTCCCTCATCAGCCTGAGTTTCTCATCTTTCGTCATCTCCTGACCCTCGATCTGCGCTTTCCATTTCTTCAACATCTCTTTCAATAGTCGACTGCCTTCTTCAATTTCTTCTTTAGTGTGTTCATCCTTTTTTTCCACACCAGCCGCGCTCGTAAAATCCTCGAGTTCTTCAGCCTTGCGTCTGGCCATGTTCACCACCTTTTCTGGGAACCGGACCAACTCTGCCACGTGGATGCCAAAGCTCTGGTCGCTGATTCCGGGCTCCACCCTGTACAGTAAGGTGACTTCTCTTCGTTTGTTGGAAGCGGGCCCGTCACCATTGGCAACGCCGTTGTTGTGGTCCCCGACAAACGCCACGACATGAAGGTTCTTGACGGCATTCGGAAACTTGTCGGCCAAGGCCGTGAGTTCGTGGAAGTGTGTTGCAAAGCAACCAAAGGCGCCGATCTGTGCCACAATCTCTTCACTGATGGCCCATGCCAGGCCGAAACCGTCGTACGTGCTCGTCCCACGACCTAACTCGTCGATGATGATGAGCGAGTCTCGTGTAGCACTTTTCAGAATATTGGCCGTCTCGAGCATTTCGGCCATAAAAGTGGACACGCCTTTGAGCTGCGAATCCGACGCGCCGACTCGAGCTAGAATGCAGTCATAGATTGTCAACTCCGCTTCGGTGCACGGCACGAAACATCCAATTTGTGCCATCAACGCAATGCAACCAATGGTTCTAATATACGTCGACTTGCCACCCATGTTCGGTCCGGTGATGATGAGAAACCGGGAACAGTCCCGCCTCAACTCGACGTCGTTGGTGATGAAATTCACGTCATCCTGCATCTCCATGCAAGGATGTCGTGCTTCTTTGAGAACGGTGTCGCCGACTCCTCTCTCGTTCATCTTGGGCCGCACATACGCCGTCGGTGCGTGGACCGAGGCATGCGCCAGGCTGACGGTGACATCCAAATGAGACAGGACGGCGGCCAACTGTTCAATGACCGGCGTGTAAGACGCGGCGACCGAGACGACCTCGGAGACCAGTGACGCTTGGGTTCGATTGTAGGTGCTGGACAGCTGGTCGTGTTCTCGCCTCAGCTCTTGCAAGGTTCGTGTCGTGAAATAGACGCCATTTTTCTGCGTCGAGATCTCTTGATAGGTGCTTTTGTTGCGGATACAGCTCGCCTCATTTCGCGTCAACCTGAAGCAGTAACCATGAACTCGGTGATTTTCGAGGAACAACTTCTTGTCCAGTTCTTGGTTGAGATCCCGGCCCGCCCGACGGTGTTCAACATCCATGTCGTGCTTGAGTTTGTCCAGTTTGGCACGAATGATGCGAAGGGCTTCGTCGAACTCCGGCTTGATGATGAACTCGTGGCGATCAAGCGCGTCCAGGTCCACCGTTGTTTCCACCATTTCCGCCAGCTTGCCCAGGGAGTTGGCCAGATCTCGGAGCTTCGCCGTGTACATCTCTTCGAGTGGGATCTGATACTGCTCATCCACAACCGTCTCCAGGGCGTCGATGAATCCGGGCAGACGGATGACCACTTGGTAGGCCCGTACGACGTCCTCGAGGTTCGCAAACTTGCGCTGGAACTTCTTGGCCAGACGGTAGAGGTCGGGAATCGAGCGTAGATGCTCTTCTTGCATGGTTTGACGCAGCTCGGTGTCGCTGATAAAGGCTTCTACCAGCTGTTGCCTCTTTTCGATCTCTGCCAGAGTCATCAATGGCTGCTTGAGCCATTGTGCCAGGAGACGGCCACCCATCGGTGTCTTGCAATGGTTGAGCAGTCCAAACAGGCTCATGGTTTTGGATCCATCCCTCGGGCCGGGCATGAGATTGAGCGCTCTCAACGCCGCGGCGTCCAGCTTCATGTACTGGCTGAGGTCGTGCTGATAGAGTCGATATTGGCCGAAATTGGTGGGGTCAGTCAGGACTCCAAGATACTTGATCAATGCCGCGGCACTGCCCATGGCCAGTTTGAGATCTGTCTGCGGTAATGTTCCTGTCGCCTTCTCATCCTTGAGGAGCCGAGCGAGATCCTGCTCGATGTCTTTGGTGGAGAAGTCGGCGCCCGGTCTTTCAGATATGGCGATGCCGCAAGAATCGGCAATCTGCCTGAGTTTTCCCAGCTCGGCGTCTTTCCTGTGTCCGTCGCTGGTGACCAAGCACTCTTTGACGCCCAACTGAATCACGAGGCTCTCGAAATTCGAGTAGAGATCATTGTCCAGAAACTCACTGACACCGAGTTCCCGGACGCTGGCATCGGCAAAGCACACGCCCACATTTCTCGCTTCACCCGCTCGGGCACTGATCTTGACGGCCAGAATGATGGGCGCGCCGTCGCCATGGCTGTCCAACGTCGACCCTAGCTCTTCCTCGACGGCCTGCAGATTTCCCGGACTCGCTTGACGGGCGAGCTTCCATTGCCCTTTGCCCGTGGATTCCCATATTTCGACCCTCTTTCCGAGTTTGAAGAGTGCTTCGCGCAGCAGGTTCCGGAAGACGGTCGTCGTCATGGTCACGCTGGGTAGAGCATTGTCGCTGCGTCCCAAGTGGCGGATGACGGCGGTAGTCTTGTACACAGTCCGAGAAATGAAGTCAGCATCTTCGCCGTGAGCAGTGTACCAATCGCCTCGGTCAAACACCCGGATTGTGTTGGCGACATCTGGTTTGGGAGGTAAGGCGTGAAAGGTGCGAATGAAACCGCCTTCGTCGTCGACCTGCACCTTTGTAAGTACGGAACAATCCAGCAAGAGAGGACTCACTTTGAGCTCTGGTCTCGATGCCATTTTGCCAATGGCCTATTCCGCCGGGCTTGTAGCGAGTCTTCTTTTGCTGCACCGGTCGAAGACGCGGCGCGCGTTGAGTGGAAGACGCGTTGTCTTGGCACCGCTGCGGTACCCATTGAGAGTAGATCATGGCACCGTCCCACCAGCCAGACCACTGCCCTGTCATCCCGTCTTTCGGGCCTGACCCATCCACGTGTGGGAGTATAGTGGAGGTTTTGCCTGTCTCGAAATGTCCACTTCAGATGGACACGCTTTCCGCTCTCATGCTCCTGTCTGCTGACAAGCGGTGTGCTGCAAGAAAGTCCTTGCCCTGGTCAGCTGCTCTGAAGCCGCGCTCTTTTGTCCAATCTATCCATCCCTCCTGCTTCACCACATACCGTCCTACACTCACCCACTTGATCATTTCGTGTTTGACTCACCCCTCGTTGTGATCACTCTGCGCCGTCACGAGCTCTCGTTCCGCAGACGACCTTTGCGTGCCATTCTTCAAAGGGCCATCATGTCCAAAGATAAACCCCAGGCGGCGCTGCCGCAGTTGGCTCAAGAGTCCGAGATGGAATCGCAGTTCCGTAAAGCAGCCAATTTCTCAGAAGTAGAGTCGAAACTAGGCGAACGGTACTCCAAGTCCGAGATGAACACCATTGACAGGATCACCAGTATGTCCGCCAGGTGACCAGAGAATGCAGCGCACGGATTTAACTCTAAGCAGGCCTTCTTGGTCCACATAATCCGTTTCGCAAGAGAGCAGACCCGCAGCAATTTGAAGTCTGGCTGCTCAACAACACGGCCTACCAGCCGATCAATCCCAATGGCAATACTGTCGGGCCTTGGGAAGCGGAATTCGTCGCCTGCTATTTTCGTAAAGGACGGAAGGACCTGACAAAGCACGTTAGCGGCATCCTCGACGCCATCGGCCTGGACGGCAAGGTGGGGGAGGACCCTGTGGTCAGAAAGCGGATAGAGGAACGCATTAGGCCATTTGTCCATGCTATCGCTCCTGCTCGCACAGTTGAAATCAGCATCCCGTCTGCGAATGGCTCCGGTCATCCTCACACGCAGCTTCTCGGTCCGTCCAATGCCAATGGCATCAGCAGCCAGATTCATCTGGCCGGGAGCGTGGATACTGCGGACCGCTCAACCGTTGCTTGCACCAGCCCAGGTGACCTGTTTCCTGACTTGCGAAACCAAATGCGCTTTGCCGGGCTCGATGGTTGGGCCATCATTTCTGATATCGATGACACGATCAAAGTCACCCAGACACCGAATCCGACTGGAATCTTGCAGACCACGTTCACCGAACCCGCTCAGACAACGGCTGGCATGCCGACCTTCTACAAGACTCTTGACGAGCAGTTCCAGTCGCCCGCCTGGTTTTATATATCCGCCTCCCCCTACAATTTGTACCCCTTCCTCAACCAGTTTATCCAGGAAAATTACCATCCTGGGACCATCATCCTGCGGGATGCTTCCTGGATGTATTGGGGAGGCTTGCTCCAGTCTCTGACACAAGGCGTTCAAGAGTACAAGACGAGCAGAATTCAGAAAGTGAACTCCTGGCTTCCCAAACGAAAGATCATTTGCATTGGCGACTCGACACAATCGGATCCGGAAACGTATGCGGCCATGTACGATCAATTTCCTGGATGGATCAAGGCCATTTATATCAGAAAGGTGACCGACGCGCCTTTCATGGAGGCGAAGAACCGGGACGCCCGCTTTGCAGAGGCCTTCAAGGACGTCCCGGACCAGGTGTGGAGAGTCTTTGTCCAGCCCGACGAGTTGACCGATCACGTCAAAGAAGTGGCCGCTCAAGGCTGACGTGTGAACTCTGGTGCGTTGCAAGATGTTTATCATCAAGGCAGCATGCCAACAAGCTCACACAGCGCAGTGATCTCTTACGCCCGGTCCTCATAATCAACCCACAATCAACCCGCAATCAACCCAGCATACGGCAAATACCGGTCTGATACTTGGAACTTGGTTGTAGGATCATGGCATACCAGTATGGACAACTCGACCTTGCAAAGCTCATTTGTGGCCGACGGACGGAAGGCATGAATGTTTGTTTCCTATTGCGTCTCACGCTGCCATGGCAAGGTGGTGTGATCGAACCGTATTTATGTTCAAGTGCACTTGTAATGAGTCAAGTCCTAGAGATGAGCGTGTCGGGATCGACTATTATTCTCATTCTCATCATCTGGAGGATACTTCGTCCCACCCTGCTTCCGAATCGAATCCATCAACTCCATCACATGGATTGTTTCCGACAGAGGCATAATCTGACTCTCTTTCCTTCCCGCAGCAATGTCTAAAGCGGTATCGTCTGCCTCGTACACGAATCCGCGGCCCACCCGAGGAAAGTCGTATTTCTTCCCTGAAGGTTTGGTCGCCCCTCCGCTGTTGGGGTCGCCTTCCCTTTTCGGGTAGACGGTAAATGATAACGGTAGCGATCCTGTTGGACCCTCGACTTCGATATAGCCTTGTGTGCCTTCAATGCGACAGATGACATTCGGATCGCCGTTTGCCACTGTACTGGAGGTCGCGATTCCTTGTCGGCCTGTGGAAGGATACTGCAGAAGGACACTGGTGGTGACCTCCACTCCGTGTCGATGAGTTTGTGCTGCCAGCACCAACGGCCGTTCAGAGTGCTGTGGAGTACCCGGATCGAGAGCGAGAATGGCCCAGGTCAGCGAATAGATACCAATGTCGAGGAAGGACCCGGCACCAAGCTTCACATTCCTGTGCCTCGATGTTTCGGGCAGGCTGGGAATGTCCACCTCAAGGGCGAAGTCGGCGAACATGCGAAAGACATCACCTATCGCCTTCTCTTCATAAAGGAGTTTCCTCAGTTGGGCGACCAGCGGCCGGTGCCGCAGCCACATGGCCTCATGGAGATACACGCCCTTCTGCCGTGCGGCATCGACAACCTCCTTGGCTTCTCGCGCATTCAAGGTAAAAGCTTTTTCGCACAGGACATTCTTTCCGGCCGCGATGGCGTCTAGGCAATTCTTCTTGTGAAATGCGTGCGGCGTGCCAATGTAAACACAGTCGACATTCTCATCGGCGTAGACTGCCTCGTAGGAGGCATACAGAGTGGGCGACGCCTTCGGACAGTACTTTGCAGCAAAGTCCTGGCATTTCTGCATCGAAGAACCTCCAATACATTGGATCACATGCTTAGCTTTGGCGTCTGTCCGGTCCAAGACCAGGTCTTCCACGAACCAAGAGGAGATCAAGCCAGTCGCTGAAACAATCAGAGAAGATGTACTTAGCTGTGATGGTGGCGCGACGTACTCACGATGCCCCATCTAAGCGTCGGGATGGTGTCAGCCATGACGGCAACCAAGACCAGTGACAACGTTCAGAGCGATATATCCCAGGTAGAATTTACACTACTTTGGACGAGATATGGGAAAGGAGAGAGGAGCCTTGCGCAACAATCAACAAGGGAGGAGCCGGCACGACTCTTTCCGGCCTGGCATCCGGAACCACCCTTCTGCACCTCCACTGCCTGCCTATCAATACTCCACCTTTGGTTGGCACACGACGTCGTCCCGCTCTTATCGCTACATTACAGATCCGTGTTATCGTAGCGACCGCTGACGACAGAGAGATCATGCCGGTTCATGACAACTCGCCTCAGAGCCTTGAAGTTCACGAACTGGACTACGTCCCTGGGCAGCATCTCAATCCCCAAGCGCGACACGCGACCGACGACAACCATCCAGTAACTCGCACAACGTGGTCGACCGGTGGAATCATGACGCGCATTAGCACGTTCTTTGCCTACCTCCATACGCTGCTGATTCAAGTTCCCCAACATGGCTATCACAACATCTCACGGATCGTGCAGCCCCAACTTCGCAGCATCTCGGAGAGTATCCTGGCCAACTCGGGCCGTAGCAAGCAAGACATCGAGCTGCAAACCCTCAAGCCCAAGCAGAAGAGCGGGAAGGAAGATCCGACCCTGACTTCTTCAGCCGCATGAAAGCAGACTCTCTATACAGAGAATTCGAATGTTAGCAGCGTCCTGCCAGGGAAGATGGTGTCCATGTCGGTGGACCTTGGCGATACTCTCCCAGGATACATCCTGCGAGCCATCGACCTCAGATGCCCTAGTTTAAAATAAAGGGAAGGGATCGGTTGACAGGACCAGACATGGTGGCATCTAGTGGCGAAGCGGTTTCGGTCACACGAGAAGGAACCGGGCAAGAATCGGTGCAACATCCCAAGTGGCATATTTCTGCGGCAGATGCCGGCAGTGATCACATGAGACGGTTCCAAGCACATGGTCTGGATTCATATACGGACGACGTCTTTACTCCAGTCGGAGTGTTACCTCCTGTCCATGCACCCTGTTTACGAGATGACGGCGTTGGCTTCTTGGGTGACCTGAAAGATGGGACCTGATCGGTCTAGACGGCATAATGCAGTATCAAGGGAAGTATATAGAGGCCTCGCCGCAAGGGCGAGGCATTAATCTCTAATCGACTTGTTTTGGCATAGGTATCCATTGACAAGAAATTCACATACGCTGGCTGGCATCTGCTTGGCTCATGAAGAGCTTCTGACAGCGGTGTCCTTTGCACGCGCGACCATACCAGAGCATTCAAAGACCATCAGATTGAAAACCAACAACGACCATTCATTATTTCCCTTTCAATTGGAGCCCTTCACCGTCTCCACAAACGCCACGACCTCCTCGAACACGCGGTCAGGATTGTCTTCGTGAATCAAGTGTGCCGCGTCGGGGATGATGACCTCCTTTCCACCTGGGACCAGCGCCGCCACGCGGCTGTCGATGGGCCTCTGAGACGGGATGGTACGCGCGCCCGTCAACATGAGCAGAGGCGCTTTGATCTTGCGATACTCGTCCTCTAACAACGGCGGCATCTGGCTGTAGCGCCAGAAGTTGCAGAGCCATTTCTTATTGTCCTGCACTTGCTGCCTCCGCTCGGGCGTCAGATTGTCGTACACGGCGCGGCCGAGGGCGCCTGGGCCAAAGATGCCGAGCACTTGGTCGTCGTTGCCCTTGGTGGCGGCCGTAATTACCGGCGCGATGACGGTGGCGCCGAAACTCATCACAGGCAGAAAGGCGAAGGGGTGCCAGATGAGCAGGCTGAGGACGTCCCAAATGCCAGGAGGGAGACGGGGAAGAAAGACAGAGATGGCCGGCGGTTCCTCTAGGAGGACCATTTTGACGAGCTCGGGTCTTTTGGCTGCCAGCAGGATCGTGATATAGGCGCCTGACGAACAGCCCAGAACATGGGCGAGTCCGAGATTGAGCTTCTCGATGATTGCTGCCAGGTCGTCGACGTGGACGAGCCAATCCTCGCCTTCTTGGTCGCCAATTTCTTGATTCGGCCAGGCATACCGCCGGCTGTACACGATGACACGGAATCGGTCTGCGAGTTTGGCTTGGATAGGTTCCCACGAACGTATGTCGCTAATATGACCGTGCACGAGGATCAGGGGCTCCCCTCGGCCCATATCGCGGTATGCCAGGCTGGCTCCGTTCACTTGGATCTGATCGTAGGGGCCAGATGGCGCCATTTTGATTCACGTTCTGCTTGGCGTCTCGTGTCGTCCAAATCCCGTTAAGCTGATTGTCTGAACGAGTATGGATGGTCAGTAGAGATGTGCCAAAACAAAAATACAAAACCCTAGAAAAGTCGGCAGATCAAGGCTTACGCCTCACGCCTCAGCAGTTATACATTCCGGCTAAAAGCAAGAACTAGAAGCTTATCTTTCGCTGCGCCTATCAGCCCCCTATTCCATGCGTCGAGGCTTAAGACCTGCTTAGCCGCTTCGAACAGCCACTGAGGCATTTGCAGCGGTTGAGTTTCACCGAAGAAGTAGAACATGATCGTGAGGGTAACCTTGCTTGGCGACGCCCCACATGAGGAGAGAGGAAGGGCTCATGGCATATACAAACTCACGATAGATTGTGCTCTGGGCCGAGGAGGTGGTAATTTCCATTGCCCCTGTCAGCGACTTCTCCTCACCGAAGCTAAGAGCATTGACTGGTCTATTAAGCGGACCAGTCCCGGGGTATTGACGCCACCTCCGCCCTCTGATGTCCGGCACCATCAGCCTGAAAACAGAACTTGGGAACCGAATCAAAAGACCACTACCAAGTTCGCATATTACTGTGGTGTGCGTCGTAAGCGAATCTTTAATTAGATACTGTGGCTTTTCAGGGGGGGATATGTGGAGGACGGATGTGTGATTGGCAACTCCTTCGCTGCTGGGCACACCAAACTTGGGGAGATGGCATGCATCTTGTCGAGGTTATAATTGTCAAGAGTTCTCAGAGTATAGCTATGCTCCGACACATCATCAGAGAATTGACACAAGAAGAAATCCAGCCTGCACAGAATATAAGCTTGCAGCCTTGAAGCCAAGACAAGTCGGTGCGAAGATCTGTCTCAGCCTCCATCTCCACCGTACAGGGAAACAACAGGGTTAACGAATCCGTTGTCACTCTCTGACAGCCTATAAAGGCTGCCCCTTTCCCATAACGCCATCAGAGAATAGGAAACACAGCTGAACCCTAGCTCAGGCAATCGGACATGTTGTAGCAGGGCCGGAACGGGAGACCGGAGTGGACTATCCGCACATAAGCTGTGAACCAGGCTGATCCACGATCATACATTTGGTACGTACTTGGACATTCCGGATTAATTGTATGACCAACGAATGCATTTCTGCACCCTCCTCGAGCCTCCGAAACTGGATTGCCATCATAGACAACCAATCCAAACCAAGGATGAAGTCGAATTCGGGGGCATCGTCTGTGTCGTCCAGGACATTAAAGAGAGAGGAGTGCAAGGTGTCAGGTCGGTCCTGCAAATAGACCGGCAGTGCCACTTTTCCCAGGAAATTGGATGGTCCACCAATGCCCTTGTATCTTTCTGGAGGCAGTGCCTCTTTATGAAGAAATCCTCGATCGAGCTCGGCTAGACGGTCCAACGCGTTCGATTTGACGACCGAGCAATCGGAGCCGGTGTCAATCTTGGCCCGGAAATGGCATGTTAATCCTCCTTCTTTGTCGCCCTTGGCTGGAATGGAAATCCATAGGTGGACCTGGCTCTTCATGCTGCTTCGGGAGCCGACCCCTGGAGATGGCGGAGTGCCACGGATCTTTTCTAACAGCCGGCAGATATTTTCGTTAGAATCACGGGCCGGGATGAGAGGTGGTCTATCTTGTGCTGTTCTGCGCCGTTGAGGCGAGGGAGGGCCTTTTCGCCATTTTTCACCGAGTCTTAGATACCAGTTACGGAGGCGGAGTCGGGGGAGCGATCCATTTCGCTTCGACTTGGCCTGACCTGCTCCTGACGGGGGGTGCGAGTTCAACCCAAGGGAAGAAGATTGCTGGCTCAGTGTCAGCACATGTTGTCAGCGGTAGAGGGGATATTTGTACCTCTCTGGCCTCTCCGCTGATGTTGGTGACGGGGCTGGGGAGTGAACGCCAAGCATATGAAGAGGCTTCAGGATGTGCTCCTCCCGGTGCAACCACACCACTTTCCACGTTAGGCGCGTTTGGTGTAACCGTACCCGGTGCCATCTTAGTAACCCAGGCCCCGGCTTGTTTCAGAGCTTATGCAGATGAAAATATGTGGGGTAGCCTCTCGTAGGATTCAGATGAATACAGCTATCCACAATAGCGGCGGTGGTAGGTTAAGGCTAGAGTCCGATTTCGCGTAGAGAATAGACTATAACCCAATTAGCCTGATCATCTGTTCCACAATGCTAAATGGCCTCCGTGTAGGAGCCGATGGAAAGCATGACGAGTGTTATGTCCAGGGAGAGAGGCAGAAAGAAAGAGAGAGAGAAAATGACAACTTCATACCAGAGTTGGATCACTTCCATCATGAGGGTGCCTGATCTGCGCCATTCGGCTAGTGCTGGGAGAAAAAAGGTGTCTGGATCAACTTGCATTAGCAGGTCACCGCCCACATGCGCCTCGTCGCACGAGGCGCACTAGAGTTTTCATCCTTCTCGCGATCCATGGCCATCCCCGTCAACTCACGGGATACACCTTGACAGCGGTAATGGGAGATACAACAAGACCAAGATTGACTGCCTCGGAAACTAGACTCATAGTCATTGCTTTCACTGTCATCGATCTTAACTGGTCTTTCTCGATGTGTCCGTCCATGGAAGTGGCCTGCCATGAGTAAGGATTTCCTGTCATATTTGCAAATACAATGGAGCGGATTCTGCCTTAGCCCAGAATGACCAATGTGGTGGACTCGGTCTGATGGTCTCCCCTGCGATCCATTTTCCAGTGTTAAACTTGCACTGCCGTCATTAACCGATCTCACAATCGTAGAAGACCGGATTTCAAGGGGCATTTCATTCGTCCAATGCTTTGCGCATCTTGCTCGTGCTGCCTCGGCCCCCTGTCCAGTGGACATTCCGGTAGAGGGTCGATGTCTCCATTAGCGCTTCCGGTCACCGGTTCCCCAGGTTGACTCAGGCCAACATATCGCCTCTAGGCATGCCTAGCGACAAGACTAATGGCACTCAATGACCGAAAAGAGTCAAATACAGGACGATCCCTGCAGAATCAAATTAGAAAGAGCTGTGACGTTGGACTGGTCCCTCTTTGGGCAAGGTGGAGGACAAACGGCCATTGGACAACGGCGGCGCCGTAGTGCGGATCACTCCTCGCCGAGGAGCAGACTGTCAGCTTTATTTCTTGTCGTCAACTGTTGCCTGCTTAGAGTTTGTGAAGAGAACCCCAGACGCCTTACACCGCAGCGAGAGCAGCACTACCAAAAGTGATTGGGTCAGCGTAAAGCTCGCGATGATGATTACTCACCGTCATTGAGCACACAGCCACTCTGACCGTCCGGCACAGCCGCCGTCATCGTTTCCTGACATCCTAGTCAAAAAGTCCCTCAGGGAGGGGCGGGTCAGCTTTTGCAGATGTTCATAAGCGCATCGTATTATCATGTGACTTCACGTGACCTCCCTGGAGGAGGTGCCATTACGATGATGCCTTGTCAATGTCAGAATTGATGGACCAAGCAATCTGAATTGGTTGATTGATGCTATCTAAGATGCTGCATGCGGTGGTGTTGTAGGTGCCGGAGGCCAAGCGCTCACGGGGTGAACACCCTGCTTGTGTTCCCAACAGAATCACCCACGAATACAGACAGTCAGTGTCTGCATCTGATTCGTCATGCTGATGGCTATTGGTGCATTCACCCTCATGGCCATTGTTATTGAATGCCGTGGCAATCATGACACGGCTTGTGAGAGGCTCGGCACCGTCAGTGATCATCCACCACCCTTTGAAATGGCAGCTCAACTTGGGCCCCTTAAATGGCATGCTGAAGCAGCATCACCTTCGCGGCATCTTTTTGGTTTTCATTCTCCCTGCTTACACAATGGCTGGCTATAAAGAGCTCGCAGCACTACTGGGTTCTTGCCCAGAGCTGACCATTTTTCGAAAATTTGGGACTCTTTCTGCGACCGTCCTTCTGGAGATGCAAGCAGAGCTGATGCGGCTCGAGGAAGACCTTGACATCCTGAGCAACATCAAACCTGAAGCCGAGAAACTGAAGCCTCTGTGTAAGACAACAGCACACAAGGCCTGCTGCGACAATGCTGACAATGCAGCCGATATGCGTCGAGAAAAGGCCGCCGAAGCCCAGAAAAAATTGGATCAATATTGTCCGTGGCCCTGAATTCAGATATTGATCGCACGCTTAAAGTAGGGTTAGATGGGTTTCTGTTGCGGACGGCGAAAGTGCTGGGGTTTGAAGCTCCGCGACAGGGCAACCTTTACTTCCTGAGAGAATGGCTCGGGGACGAAAACGGAGGCGATCATTTCCTTGCTGATGCCGGCGTGGAAGCAGAAGTGTGGCAAGATGACCATCAATCGGACCTTATCGTGCTCACACCGACTTCGAGGAGAGACCCCTTGGCCGAATGGATGAACGACAAAGTCCGGCCCATCTATCACAGGTACATCGGACACCGGATCAAGCAGAGATTCCGAGAGCAGAGTCCCTATCCGATGTGGGAGTACAGGGATGAAACGTTTACCCTTATCGGCAACATCATATGCATGCTTCTGTCCTCCTTGATACCGACCGTGTCAATCTTTGCGCTATATTTCGTGCAAAGCTTGGTGCGCCGACTTTTCATCATCACAAGCTCCAGTTTGATCTTCTCCAGCGTCATGACCTTTATTGTTCAGGGACGCCGTTGCGATATCGTTTCCGCGACTACAGCATTTGCTGCAGTACAAGTGGTGTTTGTTGGAAGTGTCAATGTTTTTAATGTCGTCGAGGAGAAATTGTAGAGCTTCAGATGCAACTTGACCATGCATGCGAGCTCTCTGCATGTGTTTACAGAAAGGACTATCGGCAGTATACGTCTTCTGAGTTCTGAGCCAAATCCCACATATATTTCTACGAATCGGACTCGGTTTCCTGTATCTTTTCGAATAAACAGTGTCATGCATCCAACCTCCGCTATGCACATGGATATTTCGAAAGGCAATAATAACTCAAATATTCCTCAGACCTCCCGTGCCTCGAGAGAGGCTTTGGTTGCCCTCGCTCAATTGTATGTCCTGAGCCCCGCAAGCCAGTATCTAGTTTCAACCTTGGATTTCGTCCGCACAGGTTATGTATTCTCCACTTCTTTCAAAGGTAGGTCTGCGTGACCATAAAGACGCGCAAGTCCATGTAGGACCAAGTCCAATACAATGTTCATCCCTTATGCCACGAGCGAAGCCACTGGACGGGCTGTCTCCACCGTCTTGAGAGCCTCGAAGAACCGATCCATGCCCGTTGACAACGCAGATTGGGTAGCAGTGCATGAGGGAGGGGCGAGTGCCCATGCCCTGCTGCCAGACGTTCCTGGTCACTCTAGCCTCTGTTATCTTCCCAGTTTTAACCAACTATAGCGGCCAAGCCTGGCTCCAATTTCCTCGTGGTCGCCGATGGGATTACTCTTTCTCAAGCGAGTGGTTGGTCCCTATTGTGATACGCAACTACTATTTCCTGGTGTCAGAGGTGGAAGTGATGCGCCATACCTAGCTTCCTTTGAGCCGAGGCTGGCAGACCGGTTACAGCCCTCAGTGGTTGGCGGCCGTTTGTCCATTGATCCCATGTCAATTTGAGCGGTCAGTCAACATCAGGATACTTCCGGCGAGACCTGATTGATCCCCTCAGCTCGACGCTAAACAAGCTCTGCCGTTCTGATTCTCAGCCTTGTGCTTCCGAGCACGGAATATCCGTAATCTCAATAGTCAGCTGTCAAACACAGAAACAATAGCCTGAATACAACGACAGCTAAAGTGTCAGGCTGAAGCGTTTGGTCAAGCCTAATCCAAACTCAGACGGCCTTCTTGGGATCTGCACTAACTGGCTAGAAAATCAGGCAACTTTTGGGCAGGACAGAGAACCTCGCTCACACTGGGCCAGGCAAATTTCAGTGAGTGTACATTACCGCCTCACCGTAAAGGCCAGCCAGCGTACAAAGGACTGACAAGGCAGGCAATTTGTGTAACTACTCCAGGCCCTCCAAATGGTTCCCCGTGGACTCAACACACAGACTTGCCTCCACCACAACGTCAGCTATCTTTGGTCGGTTGACCGTTATTTCTAGAGCAGATTGGTCACATTGCACATCTTACTGCCCAACAAGCAGCTCTCGGCCTGAAGTGGTCATCAGATCAATGAGAAGCAGTCACCCACCTTCCGCACCGATCCCTCTTGAGCTTATGAACATGGACGGACTCGTGGCACGTCGCGCGGTGTCAGGACCTCATGATCCCACCGCACAGCTGTCCAGCTACCAAAGCCGTCGACGTGAGTGCCGCTCAACGCCTTGGTCACCGTACCACTGGAATAAACGGAATTATCGTCGAGCTGTGAAAGGCATGGTAAGATTTTTCTCTCCTCTGGCCGGCTGGGCTCTAACTATTGCAGTCTGAGCGAAGGACCACCACAATTAGCGTCTACGCGAATGGGAAAGACTCGGTCGAGGTTTATTTGAGTGTGTTGAGAGACAATACCCTCATTCACAGCCTCATCTCACCCGACGCCGCCCAGCGCACTGGTGGCAAGCTGGTGCCCATCCCACCATGCCAGGTGACGGACAAGGAGGGGAATACATACACCTGTTCTCATCTCATCAAAACGAGTTGGACGTGGGAGAAGAATCCAGCTTCGTCGACCGCGGAAGATTTCTATGTAGCTAATATCAAATATGATGCCCTCATCCGTGGCCAGGAGAAGGAGGCCAACGGGAGTTGTTTCCCAGTCGAAGGCCCGGTCAAGACTCAAGGTATTACTGGGGCAGCTACACAAGCGAATTGATGTGCCTGAGAGGACCGTGAACTGATTGGCACTAGAGCAAAAACAGTGCGACGCAGAACGGGCAGCTCAAGCAGAGTTCAAGCAGGCAGCCACCACCGCTCTTTCTCGACAAGAAAAGACTGACAAATTCAACCAGTTGTTGAGCGCTCCGTCGACTACTCAAAATGGGAGTGCTTCCAGATAACGGGCTTCCCTTCATGTCACGAGTCTTTTTCAGTTTCAATGCAACATCTCAGACGTGTCTTGGTTTACAGCCGGCTTGAGCTTCGTGGAGGATGCAACATGAGGGTCGAAGTTCTTTTCTTTGTTTCTATTTGCTGTCTCTATTTGCCTGCTGATGGGCTGTGGGAAGCCGAGTATCGGGGGCATTCATTTAAGTATTCGCAGTCTTGTATCCACATTTGAGGTTTACGTAGCTGCAGTTTCTCATATCAAAATGTCATGAGCACCAGCAACCTTTGCTCGATTCTCTCAACATTTGACCTTTCAGCCGTTGCAGTTAGATGCCACAGATGGACCCACTGTTCTGCCCCACTGTTCCGGCACACTCTATATCAATGATCCGGATCCGGGATCCGCCCGCTGGCAACGCTAGGAAGAGAAGCGTGCACAGGACGACAGCATATTTATCAGTTGCAAGGAGTTGAAAATGAAGGGCCGAGATGTCGAAGGAATGCCCCTCCATATTTAAATACAGTAAAACGGTAGAAAGTCATCTGTCCTGAAGTGGAGAGACGAAAGGCGACTTTTCACCCACTAGGCTCCGGGTGCCAACGTTGGAAGGTAAATGTCCAGCAAGTGCTGTTGGCTGCTACCACATGAAAAGTTTGTGGCTGTCGTGCAGAGGGCGAAGCAGAGGACAATGATAAACACGATCCAATCCCGGGTTTTGAGATAATAGAACCACGACTTACCTCTGCACCTTATGCATTGCCTCTCCACTTTTGATGTAAAGGGAGCTTTCTGGGAGCGAGGGAAAGTCGGAGATGTCCGAGGGAAGATCAAGCAAAGGTCCTTGAGATGTTCAGTCCTGACTTGGGTAATTCCCGGTCTCATTGATTGCATAAACTCGATTAGATCTTATGCGGACGCCAGCTCATGGCATTTGTTGCTGCAGAGGTATAATGTCGCTGAGTATAATGTCCCAAGATCAATGATATTGCTGCACAAAATCAAAGAGGCAGGTCAAAGGAGCGTGTCCGGAGCCATGGTGTACATTTCTGACTAGAATATCTGTGCTCAATGAGGCCGTCGTCCATTACTTTAAATAAGATGTTTCGATCTGCAAAAGAAGTCAGCATTCAGGAATTTTGCAAACGATGGCCGGCATTTGAGAGCAACGCACCTAAAGTAGGCCCGCAGATACACCACTTGCCAGGCACCCAAGGCAACTAGCATCCCCATGGTCCCGATGGCAAACCACTTGACCCGCTCGTTCGTGCTCTCATTTGTATCTCTCAGCTTCTGCTCCCTCAGCCTCAGGTACTCCATCTCTTGCACGATCTCGTTCACCGTCTCTTCTATCCTCCTCAGCTCGGTCTCGACGGGCTTCAGCTTCTCCGCAGCTTGGATCGCCGACCAGTCGCGGGCGTCGGCCCCAATGTCAATGTCAAGCTCGACGTGCCGCGACGGGTTTGGGCCGGATCCTATAAAATGTCAGCCGCCAGTCCTTCGTCCGTGCATGAGCCGTTCCATACCTCGGCCCGTCAACGTGTTCTCGAAGCAGACGTCAAAGGCAGTATCAGCCAAACTGGTAAATGCCATCCTAGACTCGCCAGCGACGTCCTTAGGACGGCCGTAGTCGTTGCCAACGGCATCCTTGATCTAGAACCGTGAGCAGTGAGCATTCGACCTGGATAGCGGCACGGTTGCAGACACGACGCTCCGACACGTACATGTATATTAACCATCTGCCCGTCGCCTCTGTTCCCGCTGACAATCGCCGTCACCACGACAAGCGTGTCCTTATTCACGAAATTTCGAATGCATCGTTCGTGGCCATGACCGGGTTGTGCGACAAGATCGAACTTCAGGGCCAAAGAAAAGTGACACAAAAGGAGAAAAGAAATGGCCTGGAGAAAGCGAGCCATATCAGTGGAATGGCACTTGGACGGTGGCACGGCGCCTGGTGGAAAGAACTTTGGACAGGACACGGTGCGAATTGCAGAAAGATGCCACCGGCTGAATTGGACACATTCAGGAGTCGGCAGAACACGTCTCCAAAAGGAGGAGTCACGTGGGCGGTGAATGACATCTTTCTCGCTTCTCGTCAGCAAAACAGAGGCTGAAGAAACTTGGAAAGCATTGTGGACTTGACTCCCGTGGTCGCATATCTCATCTAGTCTCAGTAGAGCTACACGTCGTGCTATTCTACAGAGTTTTCGCAATGTACACAGAATGACATCTGCCACCCTTCCCATGCGTCATGGCACAACAAAGGGGTATATGTATCCGTCAATGGCCAGCGTCACTTCCTTACACTCCCTCGTCGTTGGAAGAACTTGAGAAATCCGGCGTGTTCCTTGATCGGCTCCAAGATGTACTTCTGCTCCATGTGCGAGGCCGAGACGGGAGGGCCCGAGTTTCTCAGGTATTCGGCGAGGTCGGCGGTTGTTCCGTTGGCTCGAACGGCATCTCGCGGTTCGGCGCGAGGTCTCGGACGATTGCGATCGACACGCGCGGCCTCGGTCGTCGCCGAGGCCGGTCTCTGTTTCTCGAGCTTGGAACCGACCCGAGTGAGGTGACCGGACGCATCTCGGGCGTCGTTGGATCCAATGAGGATGTCCTTCAGCCTGGCGTTGCTGACCGCTCTCTTCACCATCGAGCTCTGCGCCCTCACGGTGGCAGCGAGAATCGGTTGAGTGGTCATCCCAGGGGGCGGTGCCGTATTCCTCAGAAAGTCGACCAACGACTCCTCTTCAACTTTTCTGTGGGACATGGTGGCGACATCATCATCCCCCTCGAGTTCGTCGTCGCTGTAGTCGATGGCATACGGATCTCGCACCTTTCTGCGAGTTCGTGGGGGGATTTTATCTGCCTCGGGAATGATGGAATAACGAGAAGGCCCATTGGCGCCCGAAGACCCGAATCCGTTCATCGATTTGGCGGTCGAGCGATTCGTCGACTCGAGGAGTCCGGTGTGGGAATTGAGAGAAGATTGGATCGATTTCGCCGTCATCGAGCTTTCTTGGACGCTTCCCGTCGAATTTCGTCCATTGGCGTCTTTTTCCGGTGGCGGGACAAGAGCGTTCAGATCTTCAGAATCCATCGTGGTGCGGAAAGGGGCCACCAATCGGTCGATCCTGTGTTCTCCTGGTGCTCGCGGTGGTCCTTCTCGGATGAAATCAATCAGATCCGAGCTTTCAGCACGGCGTGGACCTCGGGCATCGCGAGCCTGAAACTTGAGCCGATTCGACGTCTTGCCCACGTTCGTGCCGGACGGACGATTCGAATCGGGGGATCGATCTTCTGTGGGGACGACGGGGACGCCATCAGCGCCTGCGCTACCGAGGATCGACCGGCTGGCAGGAGACATCACCGGTCGCGTGGCGAGGGCTTTAGGGAGCTGTGCCTCGTTATCGGGTCCTGTCGATCGTGCATAATCTGCCAGATCCCGCATGGTGTTTGGTTCAGGCCGTGCATCTCGAGGCTCACCCAGGCGATTCCTCTGCTTTGAAGGAGAGGTCGTGGCCGGAGAGAGAGTTTTGTGAGATGGGACGTTGCGGTCCTCATTCGCCACAGCCGAAACCTTGGGCGAAGCTGGTGGGTTGGATCTCAGTAAACTGATGCCGTCTCGGGCGGAGCGCGACGTTTTGGGCCGAGCGGCGTCGTCTCCGGGAGGAGCCGTGGTCCAAAAAAACTCGGCCAATTCTTGAGTCTGGCTCTTCACTTTGGTCGTTGGTGGTTTGGGGAACTAATAGCACGTCAGCAAGCTGTCGGCGATCCCAGGACAGAGGATGTTGACTCACCTCAGTCACATCGGCCCGGGCTGATTCAGGCGTGAGCGTGTAGTGTAGTGTCTCGTCGCTGTTGATCAAGATCTCGAGATTCTTCTTCTTGGTCTTGTCCGTGTGGTCACCGTCCTGTGATCCGGAGCGGAGTCTAATATGCTGTCGTCGAGGCGCCGTGGCCGATCCCGCCGTACTTGGTCTGACTTCCTTGGGCCCCGAGACGCTCCGAGAACGGACATTGGCTGAACCGCTGCCAGAAGCCGTCTTGAATGGCTTCGGAGGCTGGGACACCTTGGGACCGGTGGTGGGCTTGCTCACCCATGTCCGTTCGATCGAAGATCGCCGGTTGGGAACAACAGCCGGCCATGCGGACGTTGCCGTTGCGCCCGAGGATCGCTGTGTGGTAGGAACGGGCGGCGGCGGGGGGATATTGGTCGCCGCATCTTCATATGTGCTCCCTGGTCGACTGTCACTATCTTCCACCGAGGTCGTCTGATAAGCACTGCTTCGCGCCGAGTTGGGATCGAGCAGTGCTGATGACGCTCTTTTCCCGCTGCTCCCTTCCGACCGTACTGGCTCCTCATAGACGACTGCCTCCCGGTGCGCGGATCTGGGACTCCGCAGTTCATCCACCGTTTCCGCCGGGCCTTGCGGATAGAGAGAGTAGTCGGTGTGGGGTGCGGCGTCGGCAAATCCCGAGTCTCGAGGATTCGTCGCCTGCTGCTCCTGCGCCGCATCGCCTTCATCCGCAGAGCTGAGTGCAAGATCTTCCGGATCACTGGGCCCGTCGGGGGGAGACTCCAACACTTCAGCCGAGCCCACCGGTGCTGACGTCTCTGGAAGAGGCCTGTTGCCTACACCATCGTCTGCCGTGTGGATTGAGGCTTCCGTCACGGCCTCGACACCCACCGCACTTCCTTTACCTTTACGAGACGCTTTAGCCGCCTCCACACTCAGCGCACCAGCAATGGCGGCCACGGTCCCGCTGATGGCATTGGCATTCGAGAAGAAGCCAGGATGGCTGCTTTCCCTTGGAGCCTGACCAGATTGGTCGTCGTGACCAGGGCTGGCCATCCTGGGTTCGCCGCCGCCGCTGGTCTGCTCCCCCGAAGGGGCCCCATCGCCGGCAGAACTTTCCTTTTCGGCTGTTGAACCCGTTGGGTGCAAAGTCAGCGGGGATTGAGTAGGAGCGGGTGTGGGCAGTGAGTGTGATCGTTTTCTTTCCCACCTGGGTCGGTGACAACTTCTGGGAGTGGTATTTTCTTCCGCCGGCGCGTTCGAGTCGGGAAAATGGCCAGGGATGACGTGCAGACTGGCAGGGCGCCGCTGGTCGGCCTCCAGTGATGTGACATTCTTTGCGTCGTCGTCTTCGTCGTCTGGAATCTCGCGAGCCAAGCCCGGAACTTCAATCTCTTCAACGTCGTTGTCGCTCAATGGTAAAGGTATCTCGCATGGTGACGGACTGTGTCTGGCTTTGACCGATGGACTCTGTTCTTCCTCAATGGTGGCAATCGGCGGTGCCAGGCTGTCCTTTTTGCCGTGAGATGGAGATTCTGGATTGGCCGTGGGCGACATGAGATTCGGTGTCATGGGCCGGGATGATAGGCTGCCGCTAGAACGGGCACTGCCCTTCCAGGATCTCCAGAGGCGAATCAGCGGGCCTTCCTTACCAACGCCAGACATGTCAATCTCGTCCAGCACAATGGGACCCGGATCGGTGGGATCGTCATTGAAGGACTCGGCCGCGGCGGGAGTCCGGGCGAGACCGTGTCTCTTCCGGACATGCTGTGCGGCGATGCACAAGGCCTGCTCGCCCAAGAACTCGATGACCGCGGTCAGAAAGATGGCAGCGGCGGGGGCGATGCTAGCCGACGCCCGGGTCGCTTCGCTGGTCCGTGCAAGGTGCTCTTGCAGATCCTCATCCTCCAAATATTCTTCTTCGTCCTCTTCCTCCTTGTCGCCGAGCTTGGCGTAGACCATACATCGCAGCCTCGCGAGCTTCCACGCCAACTCGGTGTCAAAATCGCCTTTGATGTCCAGACTTCCCGTCCCGGAGCGCAACTCTTCCATATCGTTCTCGTCGAGATAGTCTTGCAGTTCGTCGTCTGCTGCTTGAACGGCAGACCTCCCCAGTCTCTGCTTGAGGACGATTGGAACGGCGGCCCGAAGAGCTTCGAGCGAAGTCGAATGAGATTTGGATACGATGTCATAGAGAATTTGATCAAGGAAGTTGTTCACCAAGCGGAGCGCGCCATCCGCAACCTTGACGGGCCGCTCGATCTCCGTGTAGACCAAATGCTCGGCTGCCGCTTCCGCAATGTAGGCCGGCGACGGGTGGACCTGATGAACGGTGATACGCGCCGATCGACCTGACGTCGAGACGATGTCGCTCCATGAACTCACACTGCGTAGACCCCGGACGGTACTGCTCCCCTCCGGCCCCTCAGGCTTGGGAGATTTGGACGCCATGGCCAGAATGCAGACGAGCGAACCGAGTGTTGTTTCCCCCACAGTATCACCAGCAAATCTGCGTCAATTGGCCATGTCCGTCGTCTCAGATCTCCTTTTGTTCCTGGCACAGGGTGTGACGAGCGACGTCAAGGATGTGAAAGGAGAGAGACACGGACGGAGTGAGGGAATGAGTTCGTGCGTGCGTGCGCCACAATTGGGACACTCTCGGTGAGCGCGCCAACACGGGGCTAGTGACACCAACGGTGTGGTACTGGGCTTGACTAGCTGATGGGCAGGCACGGGGACCAGGTGGTAGAGAACAGAGGAGGTTGTCGACGTCGATGTCGGCCTGTCTTCGGTTTCCTGATCTCGGTCGGGGGGGACAGGTGCTGTCTTGACCGCGGGAGAGGAGGACCGTCGGGTGGATGGCGCACGATGCGCAGCAAGGGAGTAAGCGATCGAGCGATTGGCAAGGAACTGGACCAGATGGGTCGGAACCAAAAGCGCAACAATGATGAAAGCGTCCTCAATCTTTCGACCGCTGTGTCTGTCTCAGAATCCCTCTCGCCGGAGACCACGGAGGCGAGAGACAAGATGGTCAGAGAAACAGACAGACGGACAGGACAAGACCGACCAGGCTGGATGGTGGTTGGTGGTGTGCGCGTCCGCTTTGCAGACTTGCACCAGCACCCACTGGGCCCAGTGTTTCAACAACGCATGGGTGCCGCTGGGTATGCGGTGCCTCATAGAATGACCAGGCTCACCAGGTTAGTTAGCCGGACCTGGGCTTTTTACCCTGGTGCCAGTCTAGCGGCGCTGGCCACGCTCGCAACCGCAATTTGGACACATCCGCCACCGGACCACCGCTGTAAGGCAACGTCCTAAGATGTCTGCCGTCCAACGGCGGGCCCGGGCCTCTGGACCGCGATTGGTGCTCCGCTGAGGCCACAGACTGTCTTTCCCCGCTGGGTTTCGCTGGCGGTGGCCGGCGAGCCCCTGAGAATGGTGATGAGATGGCCTGTGCCTGTTCTAGCACTCTTTCCAGACGCTAGTCTTTACCCGTCTGCGATCCGATCTGCGCGCCACCCATCCTCCTTGACAAAAGCTGATCCACAGCAATGTCAATTTATCAGCGACCGAAAAGGTGGGTTGCCCCCGGCGTCGACGGAAGAGCACGAGTCAAAGACGTAGTGTCATCGGACCGAAGCTGGGGCTGACATGGCGAGCCGCCAAAAGCATGTGGTTGTGCGTCATGCGACGAGCACAGGAAGACAAGGCAAGGGTGAGGATAAGGAAGATGTGCCTTGCCCGGAGGAAGCCCCACTGTGGCCTGCGGGGGAGTCGATGACAGGATGCGATATTCTGTCACAATGCTGGAGATGGACACCAACCACCTACATTTCTCTGTGGACCCTCGACCAATCTCGGGCGGTGAATCCATCTCGTGCATAGTTGACGTGCGTTCTGGACGGTGCCGTTGGTATAATCATATCTCAACTGCGTCCGAGTCTGCACAGTCGAGCCGATCTTTGAGATCACGGTCAGGAAACTTTGTCTTTACTGGGGTATGTGTGACTGTGAATTAGTTCCAAACTTGGGACTGTGAATTAGCCAACCTGGGACTGTGAATTAGCCAACTTGGGACTGTGAATTAGCCAACTTGGGACTATGAATTAGCCAAACTTGGGACTGCGAATTAGTCAAACTTGGGACTGAATTAGCCAAACTTGGGACTGCGAATTAGCCAAACTTGGGACTGAATTAGCCAAACTTGGGCCTGAGTCTAGTCCCCAATGCGAGACCAGTCTATCCTCCAAAGCTTCTTGCGGCAATCTTGATGGACTACTCCAACCCGAAACCAATCCCTGGCGTTCGAGTTCTTGACAACAATCCACGGTCTTTGGTCGGCTACACATGCCATTCCTTCTCTGGCGAGTCATTCCACCTACCGTCTCGAATGTCTCTCAGATGGCCAGTACCAGCGGGAGCTGTTAGGCCGCCCATGAGCGCCGTGAGCGCCAGACAAGCTCCTTTCCAAGCACTCAATCCCGCCTGGGCGAGAAACATCACACGGTGTCGCAGGTACCTCCAAATGGGCCGCGACCCTTGTCGGCGCGCTCATGGTTGGATCAGACCCAGGAGTCCGGCCGGCTTCCAGTGTGGTATAATCGACGCTGTCGGTCAGATGGGGAACCACCCGCATTGCTGTGGTCGATGGGTAGATCTCCTTTTCTCCCTTTTTGGCGCGATTGGAGGACACTATCTCAGCAGACCACCCAAATCTTTTTCCATGCCTGAGACCCGCTCCTCCAACGCCTTCTTCTTCGCCTCTAGCTCTCTGATGTCCTCTTCGAGCTGGAAATCCTGCTCGTTGAAGGTCGTCGTGTTGGATGTTCCGAGGACAGTGTTTTCCCCGTCGTCGTCAGGGCTGTTCGTATCCTCCTCATGATCCGAGCCTTTGTTCCTCCGATCGAGTTGGGATTCCTGTTGGGAGACTTTGGCTTCATAGAGAGAAATACTGGTGGTCACATCTCGATAGCGACTTCGCAAGGCCATAATCTTTTCGGTGACTCCAGGAACCGCATAGACATCGCCTAGTTTCTCCGCTCCTCGCAGCAGGATCTCGACATTGACTCCGTCGCGTGACCTCGCGGCATGGCCGCTCGCCGCCCGGATCTCTTGAAGCATCTCCTTCCCCAAGATTCGGGTGACGGCAGACTGCCTCGCAGGCGGCGTGTTTCGATATCCACTCTTTCGGCCGAGGACATCATGACCATTCACATGCGTCGATTTCACGCCCGGATCGAACGAGAAAAGGGCGCGTTCGTGAGCCTCGGTGTCGCGAATCAAGGTGGTGATCTCGTGGTCACCGAGAAGGGCATTGGTAAAGATCTTGGGCGGGGGAAATCTGTCGTCCAACGTCAGTCTGCCTGCCGCTCGTGCGCACAAAAGGCCTACCCCAGTTCGGCGATCGATTTTGCAGAGAGCGAGAGTTGCTCGAGGTGGCTCTCCAGCAAACTCATCACGGAGTCTCCAGACAGGAAGCTTCACCAATGTGACCTGGGATCCGGAAGATGGAGTGCTTGCTCCATCTACCAGTTATCTTTTACCGCTGCAGAGATGGCGTAAACATCAATGAAAACCGAAAGACAAATCAGTACTGGCGCTCGTGTCGAACCCGCGCTCTTGTTGTAGGGTGCGATTGTGGCTAGTGTGCCGGCTCGTAACGCGCGCCTTGTGGTGCCTGCACCTGCGCCATAGCCCAGCCAGAAATCGCATCACATCAGACTTTCCACCTTACCTCGTCTACTCTTCCTACATCCACAACCATCACCGTTCGACCTTCACTGGGGCAACTGCGACATCACACTGACCTGGAGGAGTGTGTGCTTCTCGCAAGACGACCTCTGACCGGGTTCGGACCCCGAGCTTTCTTTTCCTTGGAACATGCCAGCGGAGAGGCGGAACTTGCGTTCAAGTAGCAAATCAGAAAGACAGTCTCCTGCAGACAGCGGCAAACCGAGAAAGCGTTCTTCTGGTTCCGGTACGCCCAAAGATAAACCAGTACCGAGACGGTCTGCGTCGTCGAAATCCCGATCTGCCTCCCACCAGGACGCGGCAAGCTCCGCCGGAGAAATGAGCGGCGACAAACCGTATCTGAATGGGACGGATCCCACCGAGAATGGCATCAATGGTTCCGAAGACGTCGAGATGACGGAGGAGACCCGAGATGCGAAGAAGAAAGAGCCGAAAGCCGGCAAAGACAAAGATGGGGATGAAGAGATGACCGTCGTCGTGCCACCCTCCAAGGGTTCCAAGACATCCTCCCCGGACCAGCAGACGGACTCGGATCAAACAGCGAATGGCACTGCCGACGGAGCAGATACCAGCACTGAATCCCACATCGATCCCAAGGAAAAGGCTATTGCTGGTGAGTGTCCTGCTCTGCGCGGCGCCACGCCGTGCTGGACAAGAAAACAGGCAGAGACTAATCATCGTGGCAGACATTAAGAGCAACCTAGTCCTCCTCGAGCGTGCCGTCAGTCAGTTCGATCCCCGGTTTACTTTGAGGGTGCTGCGCTCCATCCCCTCGGGCCGGAAATATCTCTCTGCAGACGTGCTGGCCCAGGTGGTGATGGATACGTATCCGACACCTACACCGACGGCCGTGTCATTACTCAGCGCCGTCAAGGGCGATCCCTCATTCCCTGACCATACAGTGGAAGAGTGGCACTCGAAAAGGGAGGGCTCTTTGGCCGCGCCAGCCAAGAATGCGCTGAAGGATGTCCTCCCTGAGATTGACGTCTATCTGTCGATCCTGGTTCAGATCCATCTCTATGACAGGAAGTCCATCAATGCGGGTGCCCAGTTCTCGAGTGCGCTTGTCGACCATCTTCGCACTCTCAACCGACGGACCCTGGACTCCCTGGCGGCGCGAGTATACTTTTACTATGCCCTCTTCTTTGAGGAGACGGCGCCTCTCCCGCCTTCGCCCGCCGCCGCCGTCATCTCGATCCGAAAAAATCTGCTTGATGCGCTCCGGACGGCCACGCTGAGAAAGGATCAGGATATACAGGCCGCCGTCACCACCCTCCTCCTTCGGAACTATCTTTCCACCTCTCACATCACCCAGGCCGACCTGTTGATTTCACACACCCAGTTTCCTCCGGCCGCGGCGAACAATCAGATTGCTCGATACCTGTATTACCTCGGCCGCATTCGGGCCATTCAGCTCTCGTACACCGAAGCCCACGAACATCTGATCGGGGCCACTCGCAAATCGCCCACGTCCTACAAGGCCAGCGGTTTCTACCAAGCATCGACGAAACTGCTCATCGTCGTCGAGCTGCTGATGGGGGATATCCCGGATCGCGCCATTTTCCGGCAGCCCAGTCTTGAAAAGGCTCTGCAGCCGTATTTGCAGCTCGTCCAAGCTGTCAGCTCCGGCGACGTCATCGGCTTTCAGAATCTGGTTCAGCGGTACAACGCCAAGTTCAGACAGGACGACACGTACACGCTGATCCTCCGGTTACGCCAAAATGTCATCAGAACCGGCATTCGCATGATGTCGTTGTCATACGCCCGCATCTCCCTGCGTGACATGTGTCTGCGTCTGGGCTTGGACAGTGAGGAGTCGGCCGAATATATCGTCGCCAAAGCAATCCGGGACGGGGTGATAGAGGCCAGCCTTGATCACGAGCGGGGATATATGAAGAGCAAAGAGGTCGGCGATGTGTACGCCACCAGGGAGCCGGGGGAAGCCTTCCACGATCGGATTCAAGCGTGTTTGGCCTTGCATGATGAAAGCGTCAAGGTTGGTTGGCCGCCGCCGTTGTCATGTGGCGTTGCCTTTTCAATGAATGCTAACCGAGGACAGGCCATGCGCTTTCCCATGAATCCGCACCGGTTAGAGCTCAAAAACGCCCAGGAAGCACGAGAGCGCGAGCGCGAACTGGCCAAAGAAATCGTCGACGGCGAGATGGACGACGACGATGCCCCAGGTGGAGATTTTGATGGGTTGTAAGCTCAACGCAACGCGATGCAGGCCCTCCTGTCTCCTTACCCTCCATCGTGCCGTGTTTCGTTGAATCGAGCCCCAGAGCAGCTTCCAATCGTCATCGTTGTCCCGCACACATTGGGAAAGGCTGAAAAAATCGGCGCACCTCGCGCCTGATGGGTCATGTGGCACGGAAGGCGTCCTCCCTTGAATATGGTGAATTCGGTCATGACACTGTACTGCCGGCGCCAGGTTTACTTTTCTCTTCACAGGCCTTTAGAAGGCACTCAGGCAGCCATGACAGGAAATAGTGCCATACCGCAATTGTTATAATATTGTTTGTAGTGTTGGTGTTCCATTTTCAGGCCGAAATAAAGCGTCTTAGTGAGGTGAGCAGCTGATAGCTGCACGTGATCTGCTTTGGCAGCCGTTACTTGACTGTGGTAGACCCACCTTCTGGCAATCCGTCAAGGCCACAGGTTCTGTGGTTAATGCCCATGATCAGAGTCGGCTCAATTACTGGTGCCTTCCCAGACACCCTCCCTTCTATCTGATCCCACGGATTCTGCACTGCCTCTGCCCGTTCTACTGCTCCTGAGTCTTTGGCCCTCGCTTCATTGCATGCCTTGCATACATGCTCACACGAGGTTAAAACCCATACACTAAAAACCGGTGACGCTGTGTAAGTTTCAAATTGTTCTCTGGTGACTGTCTTCACCTGGGCCTACAACGAGAGGGCCACATTAGTAAGGGGTGTAAGGCGGCAAGAGCGTCGACCGATCCCATCAGCCTTCAACACATGACCATGGGAATCCATTAGACCCTGAAGTACACCACGGTTTCTCGAGGACCACAAGCTCCTTTTTTCATCCCTTGGACGAGGCTTGATTCGATCAATGATCTCAGCACCCTGAATATCGCCTCCCCACCTTCTTTGGCGCTTTGACGCTTTGACGCTTACCCACCTTGCAAAGCGCCTGTGCCCTCTTCCAGATCTCGAGTCTTTGACCCATTTATACTCCTTGCCTACACCTCACATGGTTAGATTAGCTAGAACAGACAAGTATCATTCTCTCTGATTATCCATTGCTCACCTCCACAGAACCACCTAGAAGATGCAGAAACATCTATGGCCAAAATTTACATTATATAGTTGCCGCTCTCCCTGGACCCTCTATGAAATAGAGATAAAAAAATAAGTATTGGCAGTCTCAAAAGTATTGGTTCTAGACCGGGAGTATACGTTCTGGGGCCGGTGCCTTCTCGCGTCCCTGATCTGAGAAGAGGTTGTTCAAGTTGTCGACCGTCTTGAGCGTGTCAGGATGCTCCGGGCCCAGGACCTTCTCCCACCCTTGCAGCGCGCGCCGGTGCATCGCCTCCGCCTGGTCCAGCTTGCCCTGGTCCGCGTAGAGGACGCC
>Ga0255336_100186_pt1 | contig 131922 bp, 123 predicted proteins | sample MeOH1_35cm_T3_17_FD_189102 | JGI IMG/M metagenome (GOLD analysis project Ga0255336, IMG submission 189102) | Sandy soil microbial communities from University of British Columbia, Vancouver, Canada - MeOH1_35cm_T3_179 | ecosystem: Engineered > Artificial ecosystem > Sand microcosm > Unclassified... | reverse complement strand
TGTCTTTGCGTCCCATGGTTCACCTCGTTCTGGCTGCGAATCCCTTTGGGATGTCCAGAAAAATTAGACCACTTCACCCACCCTCGCTGCTCAGACAGGTCCTCCGCGTTCGGTGCGGAAGGCCGCTAACGCGGCCCGTGTATCTATCTGGCCTACGGCCGCTCACTTGTGCGGAACTCGCCTCAAGGGTGGACGCCAAGGTCTCTCACGACGATACAGTCAGCTGGCAGGAGAGCCGTTGTGTGGTGCCGTCGTCGGCCCCGGCCGCGCCCGGAACTCCCGGGCGAAGCGGACGCGGTTGCTGCACCCGGTTGCCCAATACCTTCGTCGCGCTGGTGTCGGCGTGCCTCCCGGCGATGCCGCCGCGCGCTTTGGCTCGACCCGCACGAACCTCAGTGATGGGGAGAGTCTTCGGTGCCCACCCTCGAGGCGAGTTCCGCACAAGTGAGCGGCCGCAGGCCATATAAGACACGCCGCGAAGCGGCCTTCCGCACCGAACGCGGAGGACCTGTCTGAGCAGCGAGGGTGGGCGCCGAAGGCTCTGCGCCGCCACGTCCCAGCCCGCCGCGGCATCAGCCGCTGAGTGAACCGATGCCTTCGGCGTCCCCGGCATTTTTCGTTGTAACCGAAAAAAAGCCCCGCTTCGCAGCGGGGCTTTCGTCGTTCAAGCGCGGAGACCGAACATCAACCGCCGGGTGGCGTCATCGGCGTCAGTTGGTATTCCTTCGGCGGCGTGCCGCCGGCGAGGTTGCGGACGAAGTAGTCCCAGCGACGGCGGGTCATGTACGTGGTGGCGGCGCCGTAGCCGTGATGGGCATTCGGAATCATCACCAGGTCGAAGTCCTTGTTCGCCTTGATCAGCGCGTCGACGACAAGCAAGGACTCGTACGGCGGCACGTTATCGTCGAACGTGCCGTGGGCGATCATCAGGTGACCCTTCAGGCCCGCGGCCCACTTCTGGTTGGCCTGGTCGTCGTAGTTGGACTTGCCGTCCTTGTCGGTGACCAGCAGACCCTGCCATTTCTCGGCCCAGTCGTCTTCGTAGTTGCGGTTGTCATGGTTGCCGGACTCCGAGATACCCACCTTGAACACGTCCGCGTAGCGGAACATCGCGGTGGCCGTGGCGTTGCCGCCGCCGGAATGGCCCCAGATACCGACCTTGTCGGCGTCGAGCCAGCTGTATTTCTTCGTCAGTTCCTTCACCGCGGCGACCTGGTCGGGCAACGTGTTGTCGCCGATGTTCTCGAAGTAGGCATCGTGGAACGCCTTCGAGCGAAGCGGCGTGCCCATGCCATCCACCGCGATCACCACGAAACCGAGTTCGGCCAGCGCCTGGTTGTCGCCATGCGAGGGCAGGAAGCTGCGCGTACGCACCGAACCGACCTGCGGACCCGGATAGATGTAGACGATGAGCGGATACTTCTTCGACGGATCGAAACGGGTCGGCTTGAACATCTGGCCGTAGAGGTCGGTCTTGCCGTCACGCGCCTTCACCGTGAACGATGTCGGCGGGACCCAGCCGGTGGCCTTGAGGCGCGAGATGTCGGCACGCGCGATTTCCTTCACCGTCGCACCGGTGTCGGCGCGGCGAACCACGGCGACGGGGGGCGTATCGACCGTGGAGTACGCATCGAAGAAGTAAGTGCCGTCCTTCGACATCGACACCGAATGGTCGAGCTTTTCCGGGGTGAGCAGGGTCAGGCCCTTGCCGTCGAAGCCCACCTTGTAGAACGACTGGTAGTACGGATCGACGCCCTTCTCGCGACCGACGCCGCGGAACCAGATGGTCTTCGTCTTCGGATCGATACGCAGCACCTGGGTGACGTTCCAGTCGCCGGTGGTGATCGCGTGCTCGAGCTTGCCGGTCTTCAGGCTGTACATGTACAGGTGGCCCCAGTTGCTCCGCTCGGAGAACCAGATCACCTGGTCGGTCTCGGGCACGTACTGCCAGTTGACCATTTCATTGCCGCTTTCGAAGTACGTCTTTACCTTCTCGCCGAACACCTCGCGCACGTCGCCCGTTTCCGGGTTAGCCACGCGGAACCATTCCTGCTTGTGGTCGCGTGAGGTGGAGACGAAGGCGATGCTCTTGCCATCGGCGGCCCAGCGCACGTCGTCCCACAGGCCCGGGCTGCACGACACGTCGTCGCAGATCGTCGAGCGATGCTGGTCGGCGGGCATCTTGAAGCGCACGGTCTTCTTCGTCGGCACGTCGATCACGACGCGCTCGATCATGGTCACGTCCTTGTCGCCCGGTAGCGGGTACTTCCAGGTGTCGACCTTGGGATGACCGACGTTGGTGCTGACCAGGGTCATCTCACCGGTCTTGCGCTGGTCCTGCTGGAAGGTCGCGAACCTGGTCGAGTCCGGCGACCACACGCCGATGGCTTCGTCGGTGTGCTTCCAGCCGGCGTTGTCGGTGGCGTAGCCATAGTCCTTGACGCCGTTGGTGGTCAGCTGCGTTTCCGCACCGCTGGCCACGTCGCGCACCCAGAGATTCCAGTCGCGGACGAAGGCTTCGGACTTGCCGTCCGGCGAAACCAGACCCGGCTCTTCACCGTAAGCCTTGCCGTTGGCATCCTTCTTCGCCGCGGCCCGCTCGCACTTGTCGACGGCCTTGTCGCAGAGGTAGTGCTTGCCGCGGGAGGTGATATCCAGGCCGCCGTCCGGACGGACGACGAAGGTCGTGACCGGCAACTTGGCCGCGTCGACCTTCTTGCCGGTCGCCGTGGAGAGCGCTGCCGCGACCTTGTCGCGATCGAAGGCGCGCGTGGCCTGGCCGGTGGAGGCATCCACCATGATGAACTGATCGCCATCCTTGTCGTGGTCGCGATACCAGAAGTGGCTGTCGTCGGTCCAGGTGACCTTGGTGACCGAGTGGTCCACCAGCGGTGCCGTGTTGGTGGCCAGGAACGAGTCCGCGCGGCGGTAATCGTCGGTGGTGACTGTCTGGGCCGAGGCGTTGGCCCCGATCAGGCTGAGGAGGACGGCGCCGGAAAGCGCCGCATTGCGTGAAATCGACATCGATGGTCCCCGTGACGGCAGGGCGGCGCGGAAAGCGCCGCAAACCGGACGAGGCTAGCCCCCGAAGGGGCGCGCGGCCTATGCCAGAGGTCACGGGTCGACCGAACAGGCCGGGGTTATCCCGAATGCGGGCCGGAACGGTAACGCTTGCCCTGCCGCTCGATCATTTTCAGGGCCAGGCCGTCCGGCAACAGCTTGAACATGGCCTTGATCGCCCGGTTCACCGCTCCGTTCACGTATACCGCCTTGCCCGCTTCCACGGCGTCCAGGCCCTGCCGGGCCACGGTCGGGGCGTCCATCCACATGAAGCCCGGCATCTTCGAGACCAGGTCGCGGGAGCCGGTGACATCGTGGAACTCGGAATAGGTGAAACCCGGGCACACCGCCGTGGTGTGCACGCCGCTGGCCTTTCCTTCCAGCGCCAGCGACTGCGAGAACTTGATCAGGTACGCCTTGGAAGCCGCATACAGCGTGTGGCCTGCCGACCCCGGCACATGGCCGGCCAGCGAAGCGACGTTGACGATGCGACCGTAGCCACGCGCCTTCATGCCGGGAATGAGCCGATAGACCAACTCGGTCGGTGCCGTCATGAGCACCTGGATGAAGGCCGCATGCGTCGCCCAGGGCTGTTCTTCGAGATAGCCGGTAACGCCGTAGCCGGCGTTGTTGATCAGCACGTCGATTGCCAGACCCTGCGCTTCCAGGGCAGCCACCAGGGCTTCGGGACCATCGGTTCGCGACAGATCCAGCGGCGCGACGATGGCCTCGATACCGTGGCGATCGCGCAGCTCGGTCGCGAGCGTTTCGAGACGATCGGCACGGCGCGCGGTGAGGACGAGGTCGTGACCGCGGCGGGCCAGTTCCCGGGCGAACGCTTCGCCGATGCCGGCGGATGCGCCGGTGACGAGCGCGCGACGACGATTCGATGCCATGAACGTGATTCCAAGTATGTCGTGAAGATCGAGTATGCACCGTCGGACCATGAACCGTGCCCACCGTGTGTTGATGCGCGCGACGTCCATTTCACGAATCCGTGCACCCCTGCGCGGCGAAGCTTGACGTCCCCAAACGACTCATCGTGAGTCACACAAGGAGCCACCACCATGACCAGCACCGACCACGACATCAAGGTTCTCAACAGCCTCATCGAGACCACGATCGACAGCGCCGAAGGCTATGGCGAGGCGGCGAAGGACGCCGAGAACACCCGTTATGCGGCGTCGTTCCAGAGCCGTGCTGCCGAACGCCGCCAGGTTGCCCAGCGTCTGCAGCAGCAGGTCAGCTCGCTCGGCGGCAAGCCGGAAGACGATGGCACCGTCCTGGCCAAGGCGCATCGCATGTTCGTCGAACTGCGCGCCAAGATGAGCTCGAAGGACGACACCGCCATCGTCGACGAAGTCGAGCGCGGCGAAGACCACATCAAGGCGAAGTACGAAGACGCGCTGAAGGACACCGACGTCACCGCGGGTACCCGTTCGCTGATCAACGAGGCCTATGTCTCGGTGAAGAGCGGCCACGACCAGATGCGCGACCTCAAGCACGCGCTGCACGGTACGCACTGACACCGGTACGCATTAAACCTTCAGGCGTGAAAAAGGGCGGGACCGCAAGGTCTCGCCCTTTTTCGTTTGCCGAGTCGCCGGCGATAACCGGCTGCCGCATTCAGTTGCCGGTGGCGTCTTCGTTCATCAGCGCATTGATCTGCGACTTGTGCGACTCATAGAAGGCCACGTTCTTCTGGTTTACCTTCGACTGGTCCACGTAGGCCGCCATCTGCGGATTGTTCTTCGCTTCCGAGGCGATGGCCGCATTGGTCACCGCCAGGTTGGCGAGGAGGAACTCACGCGGGGTGAAACCGTACTTCTTGATCAGGGGCTCGATGCGCGGATCGGCGGCGGTGATCTGCGCGGCGAGATCGTCGAGCGAATGGATCTTCGAGAAATCGGTCTTGGCGTCCTTCGGCTTGATGCCTTCCTTCTTCGCTTCCTGCGAGACCTTGACGATGCGGCTGAACACGTCGTCGTTGAGGTTGTAGTTCTGGATGGCCTGTTTGTCGGCCGGGGGAATCTGCGACGCCGGGTTGGCGGCCGGAGCGGGCTGGGCGGCCGGGGCCGGAGCGGCCTGCTGGGCGAAAACGGCGGCCGGGGCGACAGCGGCGGTGGCAAGCAGTGCGGCGAGGATGTAACGAGACTTCACGGGCATCTCCTGGGGTTCGCTGTCCGTGGCGGACGGTGAAGCAGCATAAAGCTGCGATTGTTACGTATGTGTCTGCGCGGTCACGCTTTCTTCAGGAATCTTCGGAACGTTCCAGCCCATCGCATTGTAGAAGTGGTACCGGGCGATGCCGATGTATTCGTGGAGGGCGAAGTCCGCGTAGGAGAGATTGTCCGAGCCGGGCAGCCAGTCGTAGCGGGCCGTGACGTAGTCGCCACGCACCGGCTCACCGTGGATGGCGAAGTGGGCGAAGTACAGCACCGCTCGCTTCAGGTGCACGGCCGAGGAGACCAGCACGACCTTGTCGGCGCCGTAGGTCATCAGCAAAGGCTTGGTGAACTGCGCATTCTGGAAGGTGTTCATGCTCTGCGTTTCGAGGATCATGTCGCTGCGCGGCACGCCGAGTCGATCCAACGAAATCGCATACACATCGGCCTCGGCCTGCTTGAGCTTCATGGCGTCGCCACCGCTCACCTCAACCTTGCAGTCGCCACCGGTGACCTTGCACGAGCGGTAAAGCTCGGCCGCACGCAGAATTCGCCCGTTGGCATAGAGGCTCGGCTCGATCGCGCCGGCCCCACTGCGCACCGTGCCCGCGCCGAGCAGGATGATGACGTTGCGCTGGCCCCACTGCGCGACATCCGGTGCGAATCCGGATTGCAGGTTGCCAAGGAGCATTCCGGTGAGCGGACCGCAGCCGGCAAAGAACAGCCAGGCGATGCCAAGGCCCAGCCATGCGGAGCCGGCGCCCGGACGACGGCGCCAGAGCAGGATCAGCGCGATGAGGAGCAGCAGCAGGAAGATAATGAGTGTCATGGCGCCGAGCGTAACCGGATGCGAGTGACCTCTCCACCCTGCCAGCCCCCTCCCTGTAGGAGCCGATTCATCGGCGATAGGGTGCTCGCGACAACCTTGCCCGCTAGCGCGGGATCGCCGATGAATCGGCTCCTACAGGGGTGTGGAGGCGGCGGTGGGCGGGTTGCCGCTGGAGAGGGCGCGCTCCAGACAGGTGACCAGGGTATCGCCCTGGAATGGCTTGCCGAGGTAACAGAAGGCACCGGCGGCCATCACGCTCTCACGCACGGCGTCGTCGAGGAAACCGGAAACGAAGACGATCGGATAGGTGCGGCCGCGTTCGATCAACCGGCGCTGGAGCGTGGTGCCATCGATGCCCGGCATGTGGACGTCGGTGACGAGACAGTCGACCCCTTCGTCGCCGCCGGGGCGGAGGAAATCTTCGGCGGACGCGAAGCCTCGCACTTCATGTCCCAGCGATCGCACGAGGCTGGCGGTCGCCAGGCGGACCGCCTCGTCGTCGTCAACGATCGCCACAATCCTGTTCGCGGCCAAGCTGTCGTCCTCATCCAGCACCATCGTGCGGGCTTACAGTGCACCCCTCGCCCCCCGATGGGAATCATACGGAGGTGTGCGGTATGTCACACCCTTGGTGTTACGGGTGGCTGGCGAGCGCCTCGGCCTGGCGCACCAGCTCGGCCAGCGAACGGGCGGCCATTTTGCGCATCACGTTGCCGCGGTGGATCTTCACAGTGATTTCGGACAGCCCCAGCAAGCCGCCCACCTGCTTGTTCATGAGGCCCGCGGTGACGTGGTGCATGACCTCGCGCTCGCGCGGGGTCAGCGACGCATAAGCCTGGCGCAGGGCGCCGATCGCGTCGGCATCGCGGCGACCGGCGGCGTCACGCTCGATCGCCATGCTCACCGCGTCGAGCATGTCCTGGTCGCGGAACGGCTTGGAAAGAAAGTCGAGCGCGCCCGCCTTCATCGCCCGCACCGACATGGGGATGTCGCCGTGACCGGTCATGAAAACGATCGGCAGCGGGTTGTCCATGGCCGCCAGCTGGGCCTGGAAATCCAGGCCGTTCACGCCGGGCAGGCGTACGTCCAGGACCAGGCAGCCAGGGGCGTTGGCGTTCTCGCGGGCCAGGAAATCCGCCGCGCTGCCGAAGGCGGCCACATTGAGGCCGACCGAACGGAACAAGGAATCCAGCGCTTCGCGCACCGCTGCATCGTCGTCGACGATGCAGACCACCGGCGCCTGTGCCGGGGTCAGGGGGGGAGGCATTCGGGTCACGCGCCAGCCTCCTCGGCCACCGCGACGGGCAGCGTGAAATGAAAGGTCGCCCCGCCTTCCGGTCGGTTCGTGGCCCAGAGGCGTCCGCCATGAGATTCAACCGTGGACCGGCAAATGGCAAGACCCATGCCCATGCCGCCGCCACGCGAGGTGACGAAGGCATCGAACAGATGCGCGGCGATATCCTCGGCGATGCCGGTTCCGCTGTCCTCGACCTCGATCAGGATGCCGTCGTCACCGTCCGGGCGGGCACGCACGATCAGCGAGCGTGGACCATCCACCGACGACATCGCACGGATGGCGTTACCCATGAGGTTCAGTACCACCTGTTGCAACTGCACGCGATCGCCGCGGGGCAAGGGTGCTTCGGGGGCTATATCGACACTCAGCATGACGTGATGCTGGGCCATCTCGCCGTCCAGCAGCAACGCGCATTCGGCGATCAGCGCGGCCAGGTCGAAGCGCACGTGCTGCCGCGGCTCCTTGCTGGCCAGGCTGCGCACCCGGTGCACCACCTCGCTGGCCCGACGGGCGTCGCGAACCACCCGCTCCATGGCGTGGCAGGCTTCGAGCAGGTCCGGCGAGGGACGGCGCAGCCAGCGCAGACTGGCCTCGCCATGGGTGACGATGGCGGCCAGCGGCTGGTTCACCTCATGCGCGATCGAGGCACTCATCTCGCCCAGTGCCGTAATACGCGCGGCCTGGGCCAGTTCCGACTGCACGGCCATGAGGGCGCGTTCGGCGCGCTTGCGGTCGGTGATGTCGACCACGCTGACCAGCACGCGGTCGACGCGCGTCGGACCGAGCGGCATGTTCAGGGCAAACAACACGGTCAGCCGTTCGCCCTTCAGGTTGACGATATGCGTCTCGCCCTCCGCCACCCCGCCCCCCTGCGCAATGGTCAGGATCACCCGGCCGAAGGTCGTATCGGAGGCGGGCAGGAACCGGTCGAGGGGGCCGAGCAGGGCCTCGCGGGACCCGGCACCGAGCATGCGCACAGTCGCATCGTTGACGTCGGTGACCTGGGTCAAGTGGCAGCATTCGCGGACGAAGGCCGGGTTGGCCTGCAGATAGGCGGCAAGATCGGCGACGCCCTCCTCGCGCAGCGTCGCGATGCGCGCCATGACCAGGGTCCAGTCCTCTTCCCAGAACGAAAAGCGGGCTTTCTCGAACATGCTGCGATAGCGGCGCTCGCTGTCACTGAGCGCGGCATCCGCCGCGCGGCGGGCGGTCACGTCGGTGCCGGCTTCGAGAATCACCCGGGCCTTGCCGCGATCGTCGCGTAACAGCGCGCAACGCGCGGCAACGACCACGAGGCGTCCGTCCCGGTGTCGCTGGGTCACCTCGCCTTCCCAGCGTCCCGTACTGAACAGCGCCGCATCCACGCAGGTGTGATGACCGGGCAGCGCGGTGCCGAGCAGGTCGAGGGCGCGCCGCCCCATGGCCTCGCTCGCCGTCCAGCCGTAGAGCTGCTCGGCACCGGTATTCCACAGCACGATCACATCGTCCATGTCGCGCACGTAGATCGAATCGTGGGTCAGCTCGATCAGCCGGGCCTGCCCGGCGATGGTCGCCAGGCGGTCGCGCGCGCGCAACGAGAGCACCGCCGTGATCGCGATGGCGGCAAGGCTCACCAGGCAACGCAGCATGGCCGCATCCAGGGCGGGAAAGCCGTGGCCACGGACGAAGGACACGATGGTCAACCCCATGCAGCCGAACGCCGCGCCGCCGATCGCGCGACGACTGCCGCTGGCGGCCACCAACAGGACGACGACCAGGTACACCACGGCCACCGCGCCTTGAAGTGGGGTGAACGTATCGACCAGGAACACGGCCAGCGCCAGCAGGGCGCCGGCCGTCATCAACAGTCCGGCCACGGCCCGGCGTGGCCCGACGAGTGAGCCGCCGGCACTGGCTTGCAGGGGTCGGTAAGGTGGCATCGCGGTTTGGCTCGGTGTGTTTGTCTTGTGCAGATTCGGCCTGAAGCGTGTCCGAATGAGGTCACACCGTCTTGCACGCCGGTGATGGTTTTTGACCGTTACGGCACGACAGCTACAAGATATTCCAGAACAGCCCGGGTTAACCCTTTGGTATGAGCTTTACAGTCCCTTTGTAGAATTCAGTACACCCCTGCATCGCGTCTAGTCTGCAAGGGTGGGCAGAACGCCCACGCCCTTGCCGTGGAGCTCACGCTGATGCGATACGAAACCCATACCTTCGCCGGCACCGGCGGTGCGCGCACCGCCGGTGCCATGCATGCCCTGGCGCCCTTCGCGATCGACACCCCCGCCTCCGAGCAGGAGCCGACTGTCGCCCGCTTGCTCGAACAGGCCCTGACGGCCGTCGAGACCGACCTCGCCACGACCCGCGCCTGCGTGGCACGCGTGGCCGCCCTGCTGGATCGCGAAGAGAGCCAGCCGCAAGCCGCGCCGGTGGCGCGCCGCCGTGTCGGCGCCGGACTGGCGCCGTGGCAGGCCCGCCGCGTGGCGAGCCATGTCGAGGAAAACCTCGGCTTCGCCATCACCATCGACCACCTGGCCACGATCGCCGGGCTGTCGAGCAGCTATTTCTGTCGGGCCTTCAAGGACACCTTCGGCGATCCGCCGCACGCCTACATCATGCGTCGCCGCGTGGAACGTGCGCAGACCCTGATGCTGCAGACCCGCGAGCCGCTCAGCCAGATCGCCCTGGCCTGCGGCCTCTCGGACCAGGCCCACCTGTGCAACCTGTTCCGCCGTCTGGTCGGACAGAGTCCGAGTCATTGGCGGCGGTCGCAGTGGCAGGAAGCGTAAACGTCAACCGAAAAGCTTCGTCGCGACCTCGGCAATGAGCTTGCCCTGGAAGCGTGCACCAGCCAGTTCGTTTTCGCTGACCTGACGGGAACCGTCGCTGGCGGCGATGGTCGTAGCTCCGTACGGCGATCCGCCCGTGACCTCGTCCAGCTTCATCTGGCCCTGGAAGCTGTAGGGCAGGCCTACCGGAATCAGGCCGAGGTGAAACAGGTTGGCGATGATCGAGAAGAGCGTCGTTTCCTGGCCGCCGTGTTGCGTCGCCGTCGAGGCGAAGGCGCCGCCGATCTTGCCATTGAGCGCACCACGCGCCCACAGCGGACCGGTCTGGTCGAGGAAGGCCGCCATCTGCGAGGTCATGCGGCCGTAGCGGGTACCGGTGCCGACGATGATCGCGTCGTAGGATTCCAGTTCGTCGACGCGTGCGATGGGAGCGGGCTGGTCGAGCTTGTAATGCGAGCGTTTCGCCACATCGTCGGGAACGGTTTCCGGCACGCGCTTGACGTCGACATGCGCTCCGGCTTCGCGCGCACCTTCGGCCACGGCATGGGCCATTTTCTCGATATGGCCGTAGGCCGAGTAGTAGAGAACGAGGACTTTTGCCATGGGGGAAACTCCGCTGCGAAAGAATCGGGAAGGGAAAGATAGGCACGCTGGTCGTATAGGCGAGGTTATTGCTATGTCGCACGCACGAATTGTCGATATTCGTTCTGCCGCCGACGGCCCGGCGCGGAAGTCCCATGCCTGGCAGGTGCTGCGCGAAGCCGCGCGCGTCGAGCCGGACGAAGGCCGCCGTATCGCCTGGTACCGCAACGACCCGATCGAGCGCCTCGGCCTGCAGACCGCCGAGGTCCTGGTGGCCTCCGGACGGTACGAGGAGGTCCTCGCCTTCCTGCGCGGGGTGAAGGTCGATCTCGGCCTGGAAATGCCGGCAGGCTTCGGCGCGTTCTGATAACCCCTCTTCCCGTGCAGGAGCCAATTCATCGCCCCGTGTAGAAGCCGACTCATCGCCCCGTAGGGGAGCCGACTCATCGCCCCGTGTGGGAGCCAACTCATCGCCCCGTGTGGGAGCCGACTCATCGCCCCGTATGGGAGCCGACTCATCGCCCCGTGTGGGAGCCGACTCATCGCCCCGTGTGGGAGCCGATTCATCGGCGATGGGTGCTCGCGGTAGAGTGTGAACCAGCCAGGGAAGCAGGACCCCCACCGTGTCGATCGAAGAAGCATTCATCGCCGAACGCAACGAACGCCTCACCGCCGAACGCGCCTACGAGCTCTACTGGGCCGACCTGCTCGGTACGGCGCCCACGTTCGCCTGCATCGGCCACGACTGCACGGCGGCACTCATCTGCGCCTGCCTGGACAAACCCGAACAGAACCTGCGCATCCGCCCCTACTTCCGTTCGCGCCGCATCGAAGACCATGCACCCACGTGCGAGGTCGCGCATGGCAAGGGCGAGACGAAAGCCGTAAAACGCCCGGACATTTTCGAAGCGGAGCGGCCGGCCGATCACTTTCGGTCGATTCCCGCCGTGTCCAAGAGGGATTCCGCTGCCGGGGCGGGGCCTGGCCAGCACCGTATCGCCGATGAATCGGCTCCTCCAGAGAAAAACCGGGCAACGGTCATGGCGGCGGGGCTCAAGCCACGGCCCAGTCATTACTACCGGCTGTCCTCTCTGGTGCAGAAGTTTCTCGAGCACCGCCGCGACAAGGACCTCGCCGAAGCCACGGTGGAAATCGGTGGGGACACCACCACCTACGAAGCGCTGTTCCGCAATATCTTCCGGCAGAAAGTGGCGGATCAGCTCAACACGCGTGCGGTGTGGTGGGGCACGGCGTCGTTGCGTGCGACGAAGGAAGGTGGCTACTACCTGCGCTTCTCACGTCCGTTCCGGCATGACGACGCCGAGCTGAAGCCGACCATCACGCTCACCGCGAAGGACATCGACGCCTACCCGGTGCGCAAACTCCTGCGCGCCAGGCTCGACAAGGTCATCGCGGAGGCGGGCGGTTACTGTGTCGTCTTCGTCTGGGCCAGGCCCTGGATGCCGAAGGATGCCGAGAAACCCTTCGTGCGCTTCTACGTCGACAACCTCGATCACATCGACGTACGCGGGCCCGAGATCCTCGAAGAACTGAAGAACACCTCGCGTATCGGCGACTGAGCAGCCCGGATCAGGCGCGATAGATGCGAGCCTCCCCGGCGAGCAGCACATCCGGCGACGCGCCAGCTACGGTCGAAAGCAGCAACACGCCAGGGGCAGGCACCGGCAGCCGGCTTTCCGCCTCGGTGAAGTTGAGGGCGACGATGTAGCGCTCATGGCCATCGCTGCGTTCGTACACCATGACCGCGTCATCCACGGCCAGCAGCCGGAAGGCACCCACGCTCAGTGCCCGGCTGTCGCGGCGCAGGTGCAGCAGCGTCTTGTATAGCGTCAGCAGGGACGCCTGGTCCTCCGTCTCGCTGGCGACGTTGCAGGTCGCCACGCGATCGCCGACAGGCAGCCATGGCACCCCCCGGGTGAAACCCGCTCCTTCGCGCGGAAACCATCGCATCGGCGTGCGCTGCGGATCGCGACCAAGTCCCTTGCCGGGCTCGTTGATCTCGAACGGATCGCGCACCTGGCCCGGCGCGATCGGCACGTCGTGCATGCCGATCTCGTCGCCGTAATACATGGTGGGCGTGCCGCGCAGCGTCAGCAGGAGGACGGCGGCAACGCGGGCCTGCCGGTCGCCCACCCGCGAGGCGATGCGCGGCTTGTCGTGATTGCCGAGCACCCAGTTGGGCCAGCCGCCCGCCGGCAGCGCGGCTTCGTAGCGTTCCACCAGGCTGGCGATATAGCGTGCATCCCACGGCGCGCCGATCAGCAGGAAATTGAATGGCAGGTTGGCGCCGTCGAGGTTTTCGCCGTAGTAGGCGACGATCCGGTCGAGCGGCAGGTAAAGCTCGCCGATCAACACCCGCTCGGGAAACTCGTCGATCACCTCGCGCATGGCGGTGACGACGCCGAGCACCTCCGGCAGGTCGGCCGTGTGCACCGGAAGAAAGCGGTTCGCTGCCGAGTCGATGCCTTCACGGTAGGCAGGATTGACCGGGTTGTCGCGGAATTGCGCATCCTTGATGACGTGGTAGAGCACGTCCACGCGAAAGCCGTCCACGCCGCGGCGCAGCCAGAAGCGCATGGCGTCGTACATCGCCTGGCGGACGACGGGATTGCGCCAGTTGAGGTCGGGCTGTTTGTCGAGGAAGAGATGCAGGTAGTACTGCCCGGTCGGCGGGTCGAACGTCCAGGCGCTCCCGCCGAAGTTCGACAGCCAGTTGTTCGGCGGACCGCCACCCGGCGCGGGATCGCGCCAGAGGTACCAGTCGCGGAACGCGCTGTCGCGGGAACGGCGGCTCTCGCGGAACCAGGGGTGTTCGTCGGAGGTGTGGTTCGGCACGAAGTCGAGGATGATCTTCAGTCCGAGGGCATGGGCATCGGCAATGAGGCCGTCCATGCTCTCGATATCCCCGAACAGGGGATCGATGCCGCGATAGTCGCTGACGTCGTAGCCGAAATCGGCCATCGGCGAGGGAAAGATCGGTGAGATCCACAGCGCGCGGACGCCAAGCTCCGCGAGGTAGGGGAGCTTGCCGCGGATGCCTTCGAGATCGCCGATGCCGTCGCCGTTGGCATCGGCGAACGAGCGAGGGTAGATCTGGTAGATGACGCCGTCCTGCCACCACAAACGTTGTGTCATGCCCGTGCCTTGTCGACCCCGTCATACAGAAGCAGGAGGAATGTGTAGGGAACGCCTTCACGTCGCACCTCGTAGGCTCTTGCTCTCCCTCGTGCCTCCGGTGCCGTCATGATCAACGACCTCTGGTACAAGAACGCGATCATCTACTGCCTCTCGGTCGGGACCTTCCAGGATTCCAACGGCGACGGCATCGGCGATTTCCAGGGGCTCGGCCGCCGGCTGGACTACCTGCAGGGCCTCGGCGTGACCGCAGTCTGGCTCATGCCCTTCCAGACCTCGCCATGCAAGGACGGTGGGTACGACATCAGCGATTACTACAACGTGGACCCCCGCTACGGCACCCTCGGCGACTTCGTCGAGTTCACCCACGCGGCGCAGCAACGCGGCATGCGCGTTCTGATCGACCTGGTGGTGAACCATACCTCGGACCAGCACCCCTGGTTCCGTGAAGCGTGTCGCGATCCGGACTCGAAATACCGCGACTGGTACGTCTGGTCGAAAACGAAGCCCGCCAACGCGAACGAAGGCATGGTGTTTCCCGGCGTGCAGAAAAGCACATGGAATTACGAGAAACGCGCGAAGGCCTGGTACTTCCACCGCTTCTACGACTTCCAGCCGGACCTGGATACCTCCAACCCCTACGTACAGGCCGAGATCCTGAAGATCATGGGTTTCTGGACGCAGCTGGGCGTGTCCGGCTTCCGCATGGACGCGGTGCCCTTCGTCATCTCGACCAAGGGCCCGGAGGTCAGGAAGCCAGAGGAACAGTTCGACATGCTGCGCTCGTTCCGCGAATTACTGCAGTGGCGCAAGGGCGACGCGATCATCCTGGGCGAGGCGAACGTGCTGCCCAAGGACGACCTGGAATATTTCGGCGACGACGGCGACCGGCTGCAGATGATGTTCAACTTCCAGGTGAACCAGAACCTGTTCTATGCCCTCGCCGCGGCCGATGTGCGACCGCTGGTCGGTGCGCTGGAAAAGACCAAGCCGCGACCGGCCACGGCGCAGTGGGCGATGTTCCTGCGCAACCACGACGAGCTCGACCTGGGCCGGCTGACCAAACGCCAGCGCGAGCGGGTCTTTGCCGAATTCGGGCCCGACAAGACCATGCAGCTCTACGGCCGCGGCATTCGCCGGCGACTGGCACCGATGCTGCGTAACGACCGGCGCCGGCTCGAGCTCGCCTACAGCCTGATGCTGACCCTGCCGGGCACCCCGGTGATCCGCTATGGCGACGAGATCGGCATGGGCGACGATCTCTCGCTGCCCGAGCGCGAATGCGCGCGCACGCCGATGCAATGGTCGACGGAACGGCTGGCCGGATTCACCGACGCCCGCCGTGCCGTGAGCAAGGTCATCGGCGATGGGCCCTTCGGCTTCGCGCACGTCAACGTGGCCGAACAGCGGCGCGACCCCGGCTCGCTGCTCAACTGGATGGAACGTGTCATTCGCATGCGCAAGGAGATCCTCGAGGTGTCCTGGGGCGACTTCGACGTGCTGCCGCTCGACGACAACGCGATCCTGATGATGCGCTACACCTGGCGCGGGAACACGGTGCTGTTCCTGCACAACCTGTCCGATGCGCCGTGCGAGGCGGCCTTCACCCTGCCCGAGCGCCTGATCAACGTTTTGTCGGACGATCACAGCGAGCCGGACGGCCACGGCAGGCACCGGATCCTGCTCGAACCCTATGGCTACCGCTGGTTCCGCGAAGGCGGCCTGGGCTACATCCTCAAGCGGAAAGAGGTCGACGGGGGGTGAGCACACCATGTATCAAACGTGACATACCCCATTAGAGGGTGGTCGGCGATCCTTGCATGCGCAATGCTTCGATTCACATCCGATTTCCTATCGAGGATCGGCCCATGTATCGCGCCGAAGCAGCCTGTCTCGCCACGTCACCGCGCACCTCCACGGTCATTGTCGACCTTGCGCAGCGTTCCGCCGCGCTCGATCGCGGCGACGGACCGAAGGGACGACACAGCCTGCTCGACGAACTGCGCCAACGTGACGAAGTCACCGAGATCCTGCTGGAGGCCGTCGACGGCCTCGAGGACGAGTTGCTCCTGGTCTACCGCGCCAGCCGGCCGACCGACCAGGGCAGCGGCGCCATCCTGTTCCGCCGGCAGCGTCCGGCCGGGCCCGAAGCGGCCCATCCATCGGCGGTCCACACGCTGGCCCAGGTGCTGTTCGACAGCCTTCGTGCCGACGCGCCGAACACGCCCTTGCTCGCCCACGTGGCGCTCGCGTTGCGGGCCATCCTTCCCGGCCCCCCCGGCCGGGACGACCCCGGCGCGCTTCGCGGCGGCCTCGCCACCTGGCAGGAGCGCCGGGCCATCGCCTATATGGAAGACCGCCTCGACCAGTCGTTTCCCGTCGCCGACGTGGCCGCGGCCTGCGGCCTGTCGGTCAACCATTTCTCGCGGGCGTTCCGCCGCAGCATCGGCAAGCCGCCGCATCGCTGGCTGCTCGACCGGCGCATCCGGCGGGCGCAGGAAATGCTCCGGATCAACCATCTCTCGCTGGCGGATATCGCGCTGGCCTGCGGCTTCGCCGAGCAAAGCCACTTCACTCGCGTGTTCACCCGTACAGTGGGCATGCCACCGGGCGCGTGGCGTCGTTCGGCCGACTAACGGGAACCTACACGTATGACCGCGGTACCGGCAGGATCATGAGCGGCGACGACGAAGACACTAGTGGGGCGGCACTCGACCTTGGCCGCGACCTCATGCTGGCCGGCTCGCGGCTGCGCGACGCCGTGGGCCGGCGCGCCCAGCGCGAGTTCGGCATCACCGCCCTGCAGAGCGACATGCTCCTGCTGTTGGCCAACCGCGGCAGCATGATCTCGACCGAACTGGCATCCGCGTGCGGCGTCAACGCCAGCACGGTCACCCATGCCGTGGACGCGGGCATCGAACGCGGATTGATGCGTCGCGTGCGCAACGAAGCCGACCGCCGCCTGGTCGACATCGGCCTGACCGTGGCCGGCAAGCGCATGGCCGAGCGGGTTCGTGCCCTGGTCGCCGACCTCGCACGGAGCGCACTCGAAGGGGTCGGCACACCGGACCTGGCCGTCCTTGCGGAAAGCCTCGCCCAGGTCACCCGAAACCTCGAGAAAGACTAGGCCGCGCGGCGACCGAAGATCAGGTATAGCCCAAACAGGGAGAAGATCGCCCCTGCCCCGCCGTCGATCCAGCGACTGGCCCGCACGTAGCCACGGCGCATGGCCGGCAGGGCGAAGATCCCGGCGACCACGGCGAACCAGAGCGCGGTTTCCAGCGTGATCATCGCCCACAGGCCCCAACGTGCGCCGCCGGTCATCTCGTCGCCGACGAAGGCCGAGAAGATCGAGGCGAAGTAGATCGCCGCCTTCGGGTTGGCCAGGTTCGTCGCCAGGCCGCGCACCAAGGCCTTCCAGGGGCTGGACCCGCGCACGTCCACCGTCGGGGCGACGGCGTCGGGCTTGGCCCGCCAGGCCGCCCTCAGCATCTGAAAGCCCATCCAGCACAGGTAGGCGCCACCAAGGATGGCGATGCCCCGCTCCAGCCAGGCCAGTCGTTGCAGCAGCACGTGCAGCCCGAGCAAGGCCAGCGCGGCCCAGACGGCCACACCCAGGGCGATCCCGATCACCCCGGCCAGGGCCTCGCGCCGGGAACGGCTGGCCGCCAGTTGCGACACGAAGAAGAAGTCGGGCCCCGGCGTGATCAGGGCAACGATATGGACAAGGGCGATGGTCAGGAAGAGGCTCATGCCGGAAGGGTAGCCCAGCCACGTCCCGGCGCCAATTTCGCGGCCTACCTTGCCCGATAAGTCCACCTCCCGTAACCTCCCGTCTTTAAACGTGTTCACGATGCGGTCACGGGGCTACCCCCGGCCTTCAAAGGGGTAAGTCACGATGTTGGGTCTCTTGGGCCACGTAGGGTTTGGCCTGTTCGGTCTGGCGATGCTGCTCGCCATCGCCTTCTGCTTCTCGAACAACAAGCGCGTGGTCGACTGGAAGCTCGTCGCCACCGGCATCACGCTGCAGATCGCCTTCGCCGCGATCGTGCTCAAGGTGCCGCTCGGCCGCGACATCTTCGATGCCATCGCCACCGGTTTCGTGCACCTGCTCGACTACGTCGACGTCGGTTCGCGCTTCATCTTCGGCAGCCTGCTCGACAGCTCCAAATTCGGCGTGATCTTCGCCGTGAAGGTGCTGCCGACCATCGTGTTCTTCGCCGCCCTCACCGGCGTGCTCTACCACATCGGCGTGATGCAACAGATCGTCAAGGGCATGGCCTGGGTCATCACCAAGGTGATGCGGGTGTCCGGCGCGGAAACCACCAGCGTCTGCGCCAGCGTGTTCATCGGCCAGACCGAAGCCCCGCTGACCATCAAGCCCTACATCGAGCGCATGACCCAGGCCGAGCTCATGACCGTCATGATCGGCGGCATGGCGCACATCGCCGGCTCGGTGATGGCCGCGTATGTGGCGATGCTCGGCGGCGACGATCCGGCGCAACGCATGTTCTACGCGAAGCACCTGCTCACCGCTTCGGTCATGGCCGCTCCGGCGACGATGGTGCTGGCCAAGATCCTCGTGCCCGAAACGCAGGAGCCGCTCACCCGCGGCACCGTGAAGATCGAGGTCGAGAAGACCACCGCCAACATCATCGATGCCGCCGCCACCGGCGCGGGCGACGGCCTCAAGCTGGCCATGAATGTCGGTGCCATGCTGCTCGCCTTCATCGCGCTCATCGCGCTGGTGAACGGCCCGGTGCAGTGGGTCGGCACGCTCGGCGGCGAGCACAGCCTCAATGCCTGGCTTACCGCGCTCAATGGCCACGACGTAAAGCTCAGCCTCGAAACCATCTTCGGCTGGGTGCTCTCGCCGGTCGCGTGGCTGATCGGCGTGCCCTGGCAGGATGCGACGCTGGTCGGCAGTTTCATCGGCGAGAAGGTCGTCATCAACGAGTTCGTCGCCTATGCCGACCTCGCCAAGCATCTCGACCAGCTGCTGCCGCAGAGCCGCCTCATCGCCACGTACGCGCTGTGCGGTTTCGCCAACTTCTCGTCCATCGCCATCCAGATCGGCGGCATCGGTGGCCTCGCCCCGAACCGTCGTGGCGACCTCGCCCGCCTCGGCCTTCGCGCCGTGCTGGGTGGCTCCATCGCCACCTTCATGACGGCGACCATCGCCGGTGTGCTCGAGCAGTTCTGAGGAATGACCGCCGTACGTCTTATCGTCGTCGGCGGTTACAGCGAAGAAGAGCGCTGGCAGACGGCGCAGCTTCCGCGCAACGGCGAACCCGCCTATGCCGACGCCTTCGAGCGCCGGCCCGGCGGCAAGGCGTTTCATCAGGCGGTCGCCGCCTCGCATGCGGGGGTCGCCGTCGGTCTCATCGCCGCGATCGGCGACGACGTGATCGATCCGTCCGGCTTACCGCCGTTGGTCGATGCGCGCTGGCAGATGACACCGGGCGTACGTACCGGACGGACGGCCTTGATCGTCGATGCGAAGGGACAGACCATCTCGGCGTTGTCGTCGGGCGCCAACGCCCAACTTTCCATGGAATTCGTGGCGACGCAGTCGGATCTTTTCGATGCGGCCGAGGTGCTGTTAATCTCCGCCGAAGCGAACATCGATACCGTCGCCGCGACGCTGGAACTCGCCGGTTCGAAGCGGCTCCTGCGCGTTCTCGATCCGGGCCCGCTGCCGCCCGCCCTGTCGGTGCGCGAGTTCGCCAGCACGGATGTCCTGCTGTTGAGCCTGCATGAGTTCGCGCGCTGCTGCGGGCGCTTCCTCTCCATCGACATCACCCCGGCGACCGTGACCGGCATGGACGACACCACCATCAACGCCCTCGCCCGCCGCCTCTGCGCCGGCACGGTGGTGGTCTCGCTCGACAAGAGTTGCCTGGTCTCCCACGGCACCGATCGCCACGGCGACAGCGCGGACGTCTACCGCGCCGGCTCCTGCGGCCTCGGCGACGCGTTCAAAGGCACCCTGGCCGCCAAACTGGTCGACGCCCCCTGCTTCCGCGACGCGCTGACCGCCGCCTGCCTGGCATGACCTCGCTGGTGTGCCCCGACCTCCGGCATGCCCTGACCTCTGGCATGCCCTGACCTCTGGTGTGCCCTGACCTCTGTGTGCCCTGACCTCTGGTGTGCCCTGACCTCTGGAACACCCCGACCTCCGGAACACCCTGACCTCTGGTATGTCCTGACCTCTGGTGTGCCAAGGCCTCTGGAATGCCAAGGCCTACTGTGGGAGCCGATTCATCGGCGATGCTCTCCTCCCCGCATCCAACTACCGCTCAACCCTGATCTCATAAACCGACTTCCACCGCTTTCCGGTAACGAACAGGCGATCATGTGCCGCGTCATAAGCGATCCCGTTCAGAACATCGTTCTCCGGGTCGCCCACCTTCTGCGCCTGCACCAGCTTCGTCATATCCAGCCACCCCACGACATGCCCGGTCTTCGGATCGATCTGCGCAATCCGCGGCGTCTGCCAGACATTGGCGTAAATCTTCCCCTTCACCCACTCCAGCTCATTGATCTGCTGTAACGGCACACCATTCTCCGTCACGTCGATCAATCCGGTCTGCGCAAACGTCTGTGGATCCAGGATGCGAATGACCGGCGTCCCATCGCTCATGTAGATGTGGTCGGCGTCGCGTGTCATCGCCCAGCCTTCGCCCGGGTAGCGAATCGTGTCGATGAGCTTGAACGTAGCCTTGTCGTAGATGAAGCCGACACCCTGCTGCCAGGACAGCTGCAAGATGCGCTGGTTCGAGGCGATGATGCCTTCACCGAAGTAGCCCGCCGGCGTGTCGCGTCGCTGGACCACCTCGCCGGTCTCCAGCTTCACCTTGCGCACCCCGGCCCCTTCGAACTCACCGGTGCTTTCGTAGAAATAGCCGTCTTCATAGAAGAGGCCTTCGGTGAAGGCGGTCGGATCGTGGGGATAGGTATGTACGACGCGGAAGGGGTGGACCGGGATGTTGTCCGCAGCGCAGGCCGTTACCCCAACGGTAATCGTTAGAACGGTCCCTAGGGCATTGCGGGCGAACGCGTGCTTCATTGCGTGGTTCCGACAGTCGGTATGGGGAAGTTTAAACGGACAAGCCTACCGTTACGTTGTCGCCAGCACCTCATCGCCGCTGAAGCGGCTCCCACAACGAGCCATTCGCTACGGGTGCGGCGGAGCCGCTTGGACACGGGCTGCGTGGCGGCTATCCGCTTACGCAAAAAAAACCGCCGGCACGAAGGCCGGCGGTTCGGTGACCACGAACGGCCGATCAGCCGTTCTTCTTCAGCCATGCGTCGACCGCCGGTAGGCGCTGCGTGCGCACCATGTTGCGGTAGCGAATGGTGGCCTCGGCGGTATCGGCGTCGCGACGCGAGGTCGGAGCGATGCTCTTCTCGGCGAAGGCCCGCAGCTTGTCGATCGTCGAGAGCTCGAGGGAGCCCGAAGCGAGCAGCGGGTAATAGCGCGCGGCGGAGGTCGTGTCGACGAAGGTGTCGACCTTGTCCTTGTGGGCCACGGCAAAGTCGAAGGCCAACTCCGGATGATGGCGGGCGACGGTCGAAATCAGCATGGCGCTGTTCGTTTCACCGGCTTCGCCGCTCAGGGCGAGGTCGAGCGCACGCTTGGCCAGGGCTTCATCGTCCGTCTGCGCGAGCAAGCCGTAGAGGCTGTCCTTCACCAGGGGCGCCTTCTCCGCCTTGGCCGCTTCGTGCATCTTGTCCCAGGTCGCCGCGTCGGCGTGCTGTGCGACCACGGTGCGGATCACCTTGCGCAACTCGGCCGGCATCTGGTCGGTCTCGTAGCGACGACGCGCCTCCGCGATCACCTTGGCATCGCCAAGGCCGCCGAGTGAGCTGATAAGGGTCGAACGCAGGATCGCGACCGGCGCCTCTTCGCCCGCTTTCGCTTCCCAACCCACCTGCGCGAACTTCGGCGACAGGCGAGCGATGGCGTACTTGCGCAGCACGGCCTGACGCTTGGCATCGCCCTGGTAATACGCATCCAGCGCGGTGAAGTCGCGGGCGATGCCGTCCCAAAGCTGCGGCGGGGCATCCAGCGGCGCGACCTTGATCAGGTCGAGCACGTCGGAAGCCGGCTGGAGGCCCGCCATGCCCAGTGCCCATACATCGGCGAACACGCCGAGCTGGTCGATCGGCTCGAGCTTGGCGAACGAACCGGTCAGCGCCTTGACCTGCGCCGGCTGGTACAGCGTACGGAAGTAGCCGCTCTGGCCCGCGTTCACGAGCACCGGCGCGCAACCGGCAACCGTCATCGTGCCCGCGCCGTTCTCGAGCAAGGTGGTCGAGGTGGCGCCGCCGATCGTCTTCGCGATCACCGGCACGTGCCAGGTCAGCGGCTTCTTGTCGGGACGGTCGCGCGTGAACTCACCCTGCGACAGCTTCAGCGTGGTCGAGCCGTTGGCGCACGTCGCCGACTCCACGCGGACCAGCGGAATACCCGGCTGCAGCGTGAAATCGTGTGCGATCGTGCTCACCGGCTTGCCGGCCGCCGCATCGATGGCCGTCCACAGGTCGTTCGACACCGTGTTCGAGTACGCATGCGCCTTGATGTACGCCTGCACGCCCTTCTGCCATGCGTCCGGGCCGACATAAGCTTCGAGCATGCGGATGACGGATTCGCCCTTGGAGTAGGTGATCTCGTCGAAGGCCTGGCTGGCCTGCTCCACCGTGTCGATCTTCTGCACCACGGGATGCGTGGTCGCGACGGCGTCGCGCGTCATCGCGATCTCATGCGTGCGCACGGCGTCCAGGTTGGTATGCCACTCCGGGTGCAACCGCTCCGTGGTGCGCGAAGCGAGCCACGAGGCAAAGCCTTCGTTGAGCCAGAGGTCGTCCCACCAGCGCATGGTGACGAGGTCACCGAACCACTGGTGCGCCATCTCATGGGCGGCGGTATTGAAGACTTCCTGCTTGTCCGTCTGCGTGGAAATGGATGGATCGAGCAGCAAGGCGTACTCGAACGTGTAGATGGCGCCCCAGTTTTCCATCGCGCTGAAGAACTGGCTCTGCCCCGGCGATGCGATATTGTCGAGCTTGGGCAAGGGGTACGGCACGCCGAAATACGCGTTGTATTCCTGCAGCACGGCCTTGCCGGAGTCGAGTGTGAACTGCGCCTGCGAGGTCAGTCCCTTCTGGGTGATCACGCCGATCTCGACGCCGTCGGACATCGTGGTCGCGCGTTCGAACTCACCTGCGCCGAAGAACAGCAGGTACGTCGACATCTTCGGCGTCTTTGCAAAGGTGACCTTCTTCAGGCCATTGCCGAGATCCTTGCTCGACGCGATCGGCATGTTGTTCACCACCATGTCGGCGGTCGGCACGGTGGCGTCGAGGGTGAAGGTTGCCTTGTACGCCGGCTCGTCCCATGAGGGAACGAAGCGACGGGCATCGGAGTTCTCGAACTGCGTGTAGAGCGCGCGCTTCTTGCCGTCGGTCTTGGTGTCGTAATCGATCGCGAACAGGCCGTTGGCCTGCGTGCCGATCTTGCCGGTGTAATCCATGGCCAGGCGATAGCTGCCAGCTGGAATCGCGTGGTCGAAGGTGAAGGTCACCGTCTGCGCGGCGGCGTCGATGGCCACCTTCGGCGCGGCGAACTTCGCCTTGCCCGTGGTCGGCATCAGGGTGACGTTGGCGAACGTCATGTCTTCGGCGTTGAGCGTGATGGACGAAGTCGCGTCCAGCACGTCCACGGTGATCGCGACCTTGCCATCGAAGGCCAGCTTGTCGGCATGCGGCACGACGGATACGTCGTAATGCGTCGGGCGGACGCCGCGCGGAAGCTGGGTGGTGGCGAGCGGGTCGTTGTTTTCAGCGGCCGGAGCGGCAAACGCCGCCGTGGTCAGGCCGGCGAGCGCGAACGCGATCGCGGAGACGAGAGGTGTACGCATGTGAGGGGATCCCGGGAGTACGTCGCCCGGCCGGCAGCTCCGGCTGAGTCGATTGCTTCGATGCTGGGGCACCCGGTTGCGCTGGAGAAGCGCCGGAAGTCATGGGCGCAGGATCTTGCGGTTGGAGGAGCATCGCCGCTGAAGCGGCTCCCACAGGGGGCTCGCGGTTACCAGAGGCGCCATCAGGTCCCACAGGGGGCCCTCGGTTACCAGAGGCGCCACCAGCTGCGTTTTTCCAAACGCCGGAGGGCCTTGAGGTGACCGCGCTTGGCGGCCTTGCGGTACCAGGCCCGGGCAATGGCGGCGTTGCGCGGTACGCCTTCGCCGCGCTCGTGCAGGAGGCCCAGTTCGAACTGGGCATCCGCGTGGCCGCTGCCGGCGGCGGCGCGGTACAGGCGCACGACCTCATCGAGGTTGCGCGGTACGCCGCGGCCGTTGTCGATCATCTGGGCCAAGGCGTATTGCGCGGGCACGTGGCCGCGGTCCGCGGCCAAGGCCAGCCAGCGCACGGCCTCCGGTTCGTTGCGGGCGACGCCATCGCCCGAGGCGAGGCGCTGGCCGAGCAGGAACTGGGCCGGCGGGTCCTGCGGACCGATCTGGCTGAGGCGCTCGGTGCCGGCGGAAACGTTCCCGGCCTCGACACCCATCCCGGCCAGGCGCTGCTTCGCTTCGCTGTCGCCCTGCTCGGCGGCACGACCCAGCCACAGGCGCGCCTGCTCCCGGTCGCCCGGGAGATCGCTGGCTTCGAGGTACATCTTGCCGAGGGTGAACTGGGCGATGCTATTGCCCAACTCGGCCGCGCGGCGGAAATGATGAGCGCCCATGGCCGTATCGCGGGCCACGCCGATGCCGTCCACATACATGCGCCCGAGGCTGCACAGGGCGTCGCCGAATCCGCGTGCATCCGGCTGTCCGCGCTCCACGGCCTTGCTGTAGAACGCGAACGCCAGTTCGGCATCGCGCGGCACGCCTCGACCGAAATAATGGGAAACACCGAGGTTCACGCAAGCCTGGACATGGCCCTGGTCGGCCGCCAGCCCCCACCAATGCAGGGCTTGCACGCGGTCTGCATTGACGCCAAGACCGCGCGCGTAAAGCGTACCCAGTGCGCATTGCGCCTCGGCGAAACCGGCCTCCGCGGCACGCCGGAACCAGCCGGCCGCCTCGAAGGGATCGCGTGGCACGCCCGTGCCCTCGGCATAGTGCGTGGCGAGCCGGCACTGGCTTTCCAGGTGCCCCTGCTCGGCGGCCCGACGAAACCAGTGCACGGACCGCGAGCGGTCCTGGGTGATGTGCTCGCCCTCGAAATACATGGTGGCCACGCGGAACTGGGCCTGCACGTCGCCGAGCTGGGCATCCCTTTCCAGTGATCCAAACCGCTGCAAGGCATCCATTTCCGCGGCGAACCGACGGTCGCCCAGCAGCGTGCCTGTCTTCGCTTCCGACATCCCGTTCCCCTGAACCGCCTGCCGATCGTGGGCGCATCATAGGGGGATAAGCGGCCGGAAGATATCGGCTTTTTAGGCAGGTTTCGGCCGATCGGCGGTCTAGTCGAGCAACATGGCATGGACACTGGCCAGCAAGCCGTCGATCTCGAAGGGCTTGGTGATCATGTCCATGCCGACGCCGAGGAAGCGCGAGCGCTGCATGGCACTCTCGGCGTAGCCGGTCATGAACAGCACCGGCAAGGTCGGCCGCCAGGCTCGCGCCACGTCCGCCAGGTCGCGGCCGTTCATGCCAGGCATGCCGACATCGGTAAGCAACAGATCGAGACCGTCGTCGCCGCGCAAGATGCGCAAGGCGTGCTCGATATCGCCGGTCGCGATGCACTCGTACCCGGCGCGCTCGAGGATGGCCTGGGTCATCAGGCGAAGCGAGTCGGTGTCCTCGACGACGAGGATGCGCTCGCCGCGACCGCCATCGATGGGTGCCGCACGCTGCACCACGGGTGCCACGTCGCCCTGCCCCACCGGCAACAGCAGCGATACGTCGGTGCCCTCGCCCACGGTGCTGACGATACGTGCCTGCCCACCCGACTGCCTGGCGAAGCCGTAGATCATCGACAGGCCAAGGCCGGTGCCCTGGCCCAGCGGCTTCGTGGTGAAGAACGGTTCGAACACCTTGTCGAGGATATCCGGCCCGATCCCGCCGCCGTTGTCGGACACGGTAAGCATCACGTAGTCGCCGTCGGCGAGTTCGGCGTCGCGCTCGATGCGCGCCCGCGATGTCGCGATGCGAATCAGGCCCTCGCTGTCCATCGCGTCGCGCGCATTGATGACCAGGTTGATCACCGCGTTCTCGAGCTGGTTCGCATCCACATTGGCGATCGCCGGCGATGCGCAGAGGTCGAGCGCCAGCGAGATGTGCTCGCCGATGGTCCGCCGCAGCATGTCTTCCAGCGAGCGCACGCGCTCGTTCACATCCGTCGCCTGGGCGTCCAGCGGTTGCTGGCGAGCGAAAGCAAGCAGCCGATGGGTCAGCGACGAAGCGCGACGCGCGGACCCCAGCGCGGCATCGGCGAAGCGCTGCACGCCGTCGGTCCTGCCGGATTCCACCTGGCGATTGATCAGGTCGATGCCGGTGATGATGCTGGTCAGCAGGTTGTTGAAGTCGTGCGCGATGCCGCCGGTAAGCTTGCCCAGCGCGTCCATTTTCTGCGCCTGCAACAGCTGCGATTCGCTGCGTTCGCGCTCGGCGATCTCGATCGCCAGCTGGGTCGTCGCGGTATCGATCTGCTCCAACTGCGCGCGCTCACGGTGCCGCTGTTCGGTCACGTCGTCGATGAAGACCAGGCCCGCGTCGTTGCGATACGGCGTGACGCGCCACTCCGTCTCGCGCACCCCCATGGAACTGCGCATGTGCAGGTCGCCGCGCCAGCGGCGACGTGTCGCCAGGCTCTGCCGCATTTCTTCCAGCAGGTCTTCCTGGCCGGGCTCGAAGCATTCGTCGAGGCCATCGTCGCAACCGGCGTCGCCGGCCAGGCGCCGAAAGGCGTCGTTGGCCTCGATCACCTTGAGGCGACCATCGACCACGCCGATCGGCGCGGCGATATTGATGAAGATCTCGCGGAAGCGCGCTTCGGATTCGCGCAGCGCATCTTCGGTTTCGCGCACGCGCAACAGCGTGCGTATCGTCGCCAGCAGGACGTCCGGATCGACCGGATGAATCAGGTAGGCGTCGGCACCGTTGTCCAGGCCGGTGATCATGTCGCCGGTTTCGATCGATGCCGCGGACACGTGGATCACGGGCAGTAGCGAGGTTTCCGGCGACTCACGCAGCTTGCGCACGATGTCGAAGCCGCTCATGTCCGGCAGGTTCACGTCCAGGATGAGACCGGCGAACTCGTTCGCGGCGATCATGGCCAGCCCTTCGGAGCCGGTGCCCGCCTCGAGCACGGTGTAGCCGTGGCGCTCGACGGTGCGACGCATCGCATAGCGCGTCGCCGCGTTGTCGTCGACGATCAGCAGCCGGCTAGTGCGCGGCATCGGCGTCTCCTTCGGCGACCTTCAACGGAAGCACGACATGGAAGACCGAGCCCACACCGGCCGCGCTCTCCAGGCCTACTTCGCCGCCGAGCAGGTGCGCGAACTGGCGGCATAGCGACAGGCCGAGTCCCGTACCGCGCAAGCGCTTCTGCAGCGGCGAGTCGATCTGGGCGAAATCCTCGAACAGCACACTCTGCAACTCCTGTGGAATGCCAATGCCGGTGTCGCTCACCGCGAAGCGGACGTGGTCGGGGCCTTCCATGCCTGCGGTAACCCTCACTTCGCCACGCGGCGTGAACTTGAGCGCGTTGGAAATGAAGTTACGCAGGATCTGCGCAAGCTTCTTGTCGTCGGTATACAGCCGGGGCATGCCTTCGGGTGCTTCGAAGATCAGGTCCGCCTCGGTTGCATCCACGATCGGGCGGAACATGCCGCGCAGGGCGGAGAACAGGTCCATCAGCTCGAACCAGGCCGGCGAAATGGTGATTCGCCCCGCCTCGATCTTCGCCAGGTCGAGCAGGTCGTCGACCATGTCGCTGAGGTCGCGCGCCGCCGTGCTTACGAAAGCCAGCTGCTTGTGCTGTTCCTCGGTCAACGGGCCGTCCAGCTCGTCGTCCAGCAGGCGCGTCATGCTGAGGATGGAACCCAGCGGCGTGCGGAACTCGTGGCTCATGTACGAGAGAAACCGGCTCTTCAACTCGGACGCCTGGCGCAGCTGCTCGGCCTGGTTGTCCAGCTCGGCATACAGCGCGAGCACGCCCTGGTTCGTCTCGTCCAGCTCCGCGCGCAGTGCGTCGTTCTCGGCACGGAGGCTGTCGATGTCGTCGGCGCCACTCATAGGGAAGTCTCCAGTCGGATCGCAAGCACGGTCGCGTCGTCGCGGCCGCGCGAGTAATCCCGATGCAGCAAGGCGGTCACGACGGCCGGGTGGCGGGTCACCAGGCCAGGATAGTCGCGCAGGTTCCAGCGCGACTGCAGCCCATCGCTGTGCAGGATGAGCAAAAGCCCCTGCGCCGGCGAGAAGTCGAACGGCTGGCTGCGTCGTGCCTGTATGCCCACGATGCCGGGATGCGAGGCAAGGCCGCGTGAGCTTTCCGGACTCTGCAGGCTACCGGCGATGTTGCCGATGCCGGCGAAGCGCAGCGTGTCGGCCGCGCGGTCGAAGCGGGCTACGGCCACGGCGCCGCCGCGCGTGCCATGCATCGCGGCGTCCATCGCCGCGAGAGCGGCCGTCGGTTCGGCCTGGGCATCCGAAACCCATGCCTCGGTACCCGCCGCCGCCGCGTCACGCGCCTGTGGCCCATGGCCGAGGCCGTCCACCACCATCGCCCCGATCGCGCCATCGCTCACGCTCATGGCCCAGCCGTCACCGGAGACGACTTCCGTGCGTAAAGGATGGCAGGTGGCGCCAAAGCGCAGGTCGGCGCGGCTGCATCCCTTCGGATAGATACGTGCAAGCAGCACCGAACCGCGTTGGTCGGCATACATATCGAAGACGTCGGCCGCACGCTTGACCGCGCCCAGCCCTTCGCCCCGGGTACCACCCGTGGAATAGCCATCCGGCAGGCAGTCGGCAAGGTTGAACCCCGGGCCACGATCCACCGCGAGGAGTTCCACGCCACGCGTACCCTGTCCCGGAACCACCGCGACGTGGATCTCGCCGGTGCGCGCATGCTTGAGTACATTGGTGGCCAGCTCGGTCGCGATGAGCGCGACGCGTGCCGCGTCCGTTTCGTCCAGGCCGGCGCGTGCCGACTCCTTCAGGGCCACACGGCGCGCATGACCGATCTGACTGCTGTCTTCCACGGGGAGCACCACCGTGGGCTCCCCGGCAAACGTTACGTCCATTTGCAGATCATCACCCGGGTGCCTTCGCCGGGCGCGCTCTCCACCGAAAAGTCGTCGACGAGGCGCTTGGCGCCGGTAAGGCCCAGCCCCAGGCCGCTGCCCGAGGTCCAGCCGTCGGTCATCGCCAGTTTCATGTCGGCGATACCGGGGCCCTGGTCGCGGAAGGTCAGGCGCAGGCCCTTGCGACGTTCTTCCTCGACGATCTCCCAGTCCATGTCGCCACCGCGGCCGTAGACCACGGTATTGCGCGCCAGCTCGCTGGCCGCCGTCACCAGTTTGGTCTGGTCGACCAGGCGCAAGCCGGCCTCGACGGCGAGCTTGCGCGCCGTCTGTCGCGCCAGCACCACGTCCTGTTCGATGCGAACCGCCTGGGAGCCACTCTTGAGGATGTTCATTCCGCTTGCACGCGCTCGCGCAGGAGCTTCATCCCGCGCTCCACATCCAATGCGGTGATGACACCGGGAAGGGTCAGGCCCAGTTCGACCAGGGTGATCGCGACCGCCGGCTGCATGCCGACCACCACGGTCTGCGCATCCATGATCCGGGAAAGCCCGGAGATGGTGCCGATCATGCGACCGATGAAGGAGTCGACGATATCCAGCGCGGAAATGTCGATGAGCACGCCACGCGCGGAGGTCTTGCTGATCCGCTCGGAGAGGTCGTCCTGCAGCGTCATGGCGAGCTCGTCGTGCATGTCCACCTGGATGGTGACAAGCAGGAAGTCGCCCATGCGCAGGATGGGGATGCGCTCCACGTCAGCTCGCCTTGGTCACGGTGAGGCCCGAGCGCTTCAGCGCCAGCGCCAGCGCGTCGGCGAGGTTCGCCTTGGTCACGATGCCCTGCAGGTCCAGGCCCAGGTGCACGATGGTCTGCGCTATCTGCGGACGCACGCCACTGATGATCGCGTCGGCGCCCATGAGGCGGATGGCGGTCACGGTCTTGAGCAGGTGCTGTGCGACCAGGGTGTCGACCGTGGGCACGCCGGTGATGTCGATGATGGCGATTTCCGAGCCCGTTTCCACGATGCGCTGGAGCAGCGATTCCATCACGACCTGGGTCCGCTGCGAGTCCAGCGTGCCGATCATCGGCAGGGCGAGCACGCCATCCCAGAGCTTGACGACGGGCGTGGACAGCTCGAGCAGCTCCTCCTGCTGACGGGAAATCACTTCCTCGCGGGACTTCTGGAAGGCGCGCACGGTGTGCATGCCGAGAGCGTCGAGCAGCTCGGTCACCGCCCAGATCTGCGCGGCGAGTTCGGCCGGGTTGGTCGCGTACTCCGCCTGTAGCAACTCGAACAACGGACGCTTCAGCGAGAAGATGAAGTTCGCCGTGGCCTGCGAGTCGAAGCCCTGGAGTGCGCGGCTGCGGGAAAGACCATCGAGGAAGCCACGCGCGTCGGACCAGGCGGCGTCGCCGATGTTGCCGCTGTCGCTAGCGTTGACGCCGGCGAGCAGACGAAGGAACTCCCGCGTCTGCGCTTCGAATTCGGCATGGTTGATGCGCGCGTCGCGGGAAGCGCCGCTCGCATCGAGGTTGGCCTGCCAACTGGCCAGCAGATGGGTCTCGCTCTTGCGGATGGCGTCGATCGTCTGCTGGCTGAGTGCTGTCATGGTCATCCCCTGAAAACCACTATGATGCGGCCCAGCCGATGGCAATGGAATAGTGCCTGGCACGACCCGCGCGTTGACGTCGGATTCACACCGAACCCGCTATCTGCCTCGCCGATAATCTTGTCGATAACCCCGTGAAGTGCCTCCCATGACCACAGAAAAGCCCATCTTCGTCCTCCTCGTTGAAGACGAACCGTCCATCCGGGAGATCTCCGCGATGATCCTGGAGGATGCGGGCATGACCGTGCATACCGTCGCCAACGGCGACGAGGCGGAAAAGTGGCTGGAAACCGGCAAGGCCGACGTGCTCTTCACCGACGTGCGCATGCCCGGCAAGATTTCCGGGCAGGACCTCGCCACCCGGCATAGCGACATGAACGTGCTGGTGACATCCGGCGAGGCGAAGGAGCAGCACGGCTGGCTGCAGGCGAGCATGGCCTACCTGGCCAAGCCGTATGATCGCAAATCGCTGCTGGCGGCGGTGCGGGATATTGCCGCTTGAGCGGTTCCGCTGGCTGATCGAAGAGCATCGCCGCTGAAGCGGCTCCCACACAGAGCCAAGAGCCGGTCTCCTATGAGAGCCAACAGCCGGTCTCCTTTGGGAGCCAAGAGCCGGCCGCCTGTGGGAGCCAAGAGCCGGCCGCCTGTGAGAGCCAACAGCCGGCTCTGTGTGGGAGCCGCTTCAGCGGCGATGGGTGCTCGCCAGACCTGAACGACATGCCCGACGCCCGACGAACTACTTCCCCGGCCCCGCCCCCGCGGCAGACGCCTTCATCCCCCGCAGCCCCTCCATCCCGGCCTTCGACTTGGCGTCGTCCGGCTTCAACTTCAGGCACGCGCCGTACGCTTTACCGGCCTCGTCATACCGCTTCAACTGCACCAGGTCGAAGCCCTGGCCGCCATAGGCACGGCACAGGAAATCGTTCTTCTGCGCATCCGGCCATACATCCATCAGATCGATGTTGCGGATCGCCGCGCGGTAGAGCTTGAACGAGTCGTCGTAACGGCCCTCGCGCTGGTTCACATAGGCCAGCTCGCCCAGGTATTGCGAATCCTTCGGCGACAGTGCAAGCGCCTTGGCCAACTCGGTTTCGGCTTCCTTGTAACGACCCATGTCGCTATAGGCATACCCGCGCGCCCAATAGGCCATGGCCCAGGCCGGCCCGATGTTGATGACGCGCTTGCCGGTTCCGGGGTGCTTCTTGTCGCCGACGTCATGCCCGGAATAGGCCGAATAGGCGACGGTCAACGCCTGGCCGCGAGGGGAATAGATCTGGTCGTCGCTCTTCGCGTACTGTCGTTCGAGGCGGCTTGCGACATCCGACAGCGGACCATCGATCGCCGCCTGCGGCTTGCCGGCCTGGATCAGGGCGAGGCCGTCAGCCACTTCCTTGTCGTCGGAGTTCTGCTTGATCACTTTCTCCGACTGCGGCGTATCCCTCGGGGGCAGCGCCGCCGCGCACCCGGCAAGCGACACCACCACACAGGCGATCGCGGCGCGCTTCCATATCCTGGGCATGGCGGGAATCCTCATCGTTGATGGCGCGGAGCTTGCCACACGGAGGGTGAATCGTTGCTTGTCGGGCTCACCCGCGATCGATGATCCGGTTGATCTTGCCGTTGTCGAAACCGAACTCCGACGTGCCCTGCAACTCGACGATACTTCCCGCCCCCGGACCATCCGGAATGTCCTCCGCGATCTCGCCGTGGAAGTCGATGGTGGCGATCACGACGGTGCCTTCCTCGTGCATCTTCAGCAGCGTCTGCCGACGCGAGGCGAACAGGGCCGCGCCGACCCGGGCCAGCTTCTCCAGCTCGGCCTTGCCGTTCGTCGCCACGCTCAACTCGTCGCCGGTGTGGTGCTCGAAGCGGACGTCGTCCGTGACCAGGGCCAGCATGCGGTCGATGTCGAAGTGATTGTATGCGTCGATATAGGCGTCGATGAGGGCGTGGCGTGCGGCGTCGATCATGGTCGCGGGTCCCTGGTCAGTGATGGATCGTGGCATTCGCGGAAGAAGTCGATAAACACGCGCAACTTGCGCGGCACGTGAATACGGCTGGGATAGTACAGATGGAAGGCGCCGAACGTGGGCCAGAAATCTTCCAGCACGGGCAGGAGCCGGCCGCTGTCGAGATCCGGACGGACCAGCGCCTCGAAGTGGCAACCGATGCCGATACCCTGCCGGGCGCCTTCGATCAGCAGCTCGCCGTCGTTGCTGATCATCGATGGGGTGACCTCCACCTCGATCAGCCGGCCGTCCTGCGCGAAGTCCCAGCGCATCAGGCTGCGTTCCTGGTCCAGGCGAATACAGGCGCACCGGTGTGCGAGCAAGTCCGCCGGCGTCCGCGGCATGCCGTGCCGCCGCAGATACGCCGCCGAGGCGAAGGTCGCCAGACGGTGGGGCCCACCGATGGGCACCGCGACGACATCGTTGGCCAGGCTCTCGCCCAGGCGGAACCCCGCGTCGAAGCCGCCGGCGATCAGATCCTTGAAGCGGTTGTCACAGTGCAGCTCCACGACCACATCCGGATAGCTGTCCATGAATCGGCCCAGGTGAGGCATCACCACGAGGTCTGCGACGACCCGCGACAGGTTGATGCGCAGCACGCCGGCCGGTGCCTCGCGCGACTCGTCCACGGCGTCCAGCGCCTTGGCGATCGCGGTCAGGCCGGTCTGCGCCTCGTCCAGGAAACGGCGGCCGATCTCGGTCACGCCGACCCGCCGGGTGGTCCGGTCGAGCAGGCGGACGCCTAGCCGACTCTCCAGCGTACGGACAGTCTGCGACAGGGCCGAGGGCGAGACCCCCAGTTCGCGAGCCGCGCGGGTAAAGCTCTCGTGGTGGGCAACACGGGCGAACGCGGAGATCGCAGGGAGCAGGTCCGGCGGCATGGTCGCCTCCATTGTGAAGCCAGGCTTCAAAGCCTATGACCCGATCACCGATTTATCCATAGGCAATCGCAGGACTATCGTTTGCCGCATCCCTCCACGGAGTATCCCCATGAGCAAGCGCCTGAACGACTACATCACGCTCGGCCGCTCCGGCCTGCGCGTCAGCCCCGTCTCGCTGGGCACGATGACCTTCGGCGAAGAATGGGGCTGGGGTGCCGGCGAAGCCGAAGCGCGCACCATGCTCGATACCTACATGGAACGCGGCGGCAACTTCATCGACACCGCCAACTTCTATACCGGCGGCACCGCCGAAAGCTTGCTCGGCAAGTTCCTCGCCGGCCGTCGCGACCGCGCGGTGATCGCGACCAAGTACTCGCTGACGACCGATCCGAGCAACGTCAACGCGTCGGGCAATCATCGCCGCAACATGGTCCGCGCCGTGGAAGACAGCCTGCGCCGTCTCGATACCGACTACATCGATCTCTACTACCTGCACGTATGGGACGGCCTGGTGCCGGTCGACGAAATCATGCGCGCCTTCGACGACCTCGTTCGCAGCGGCAAGATCGTCTACGCCGGCATCTCCGACACGCCGGCCTGGCAGGTCGCACGCATGCAGACGCTGGCCGACCTCCGCGGCTGGGCGCCTCTCGTCGCCTTGCAGATCGAGCACAGCCTGATCGAACGCACGGTGGAACACGACCTGCTGCCGATGGCGCAGGAACTCGGCCTCGGCGTGCTCGCCTGGTCGCCCCTGGGCAGTGGCGTGCTCTCGGGCAAGTACAGCCGTGCCGACGTCGAAGCGCACAAAGGCAAGGACATGTTCGAAGGTGGCCGCGCCGCCGTCGCTTCCGGCATGGGCTCGCTGAGCGATCACAACCTCGATATCGTCGACGCGCTCAAGGTCGTCGCCGAAGACGTGGGTCACACGCCAGCGCAGACTGCCATCGCATGGCTGCTTGCCAGGCAGGCCCCTACGATCATCCCGATCCTCGGCGCCCGCACCGCGGCGCAGTTCGAAGAGAACCTCGCCGCGCTGGAGGTCACCTTCAACCCGGAGCAGCTACGCAAGCTCGACGAAGCCAGTGCCATCGACCCGATCTTCCCGCACTCGTTCCTGCCGCGCGTGCGTGACACGGTGCGCGGTGGCGCCAGCGTGACGCGACCGGCCTGACGCTGGCGGCCTGACGCGAGCGTACCCCCTGCTCTGTGTGGGAGCCGCTTCAGCGGCGATAGCCGAGACCTTCGCGCCCCCGATCGCCGATGAATCGGCTCCCACATATGAATCGGCTCCCACATATGAACCTGCCGCGCGTGCGTGACACGGTGCGCGGTGGCGCCAGCGTGACGCGAGCGGCGTGACGCTGGCGGCCTGACGCGAGCGTACCCCCTGCTCTGTGTGGGAGCCGCTTCAGCGGCGATAGCCGAGACCTTCGCGACCCCGATCGCCGATGAATCGGCTCCCACATATGAACCTGCCGCGCGTGCGTGACACGGTGCGCGGTGGCGCCAGCGTGACGCGACCGGCCTGACGCGAGCGTGCCCCCTGCTCTGTGTGGGAGCCGCTTCAGCGGCGATAGCCGAGACCTTCGCGACCCCGATCGCCGATGAATCGGCTCCCACATATGAATCGGCTCCCACATATGAACCTGCCGCGCGTGCGTGACACGGTGCGCGGTGGCGCCAGCGTGACGAGAGCGGCCTGACGCGAGCGTGCCCTCTGCTCTGTGTGGGAGCCGCTTCAGCGGCGATAGCCGAGACCTTCGCGACCCCGATCGCCGATGAATCGGCTCCCACATATGAACCTGCCGCGCGTGCGTGACACGGTGCGCGGTGGCGCCAGCGTGACGCGAGCGTACCCCCTGCTCTGTGTGGGAGTCGCTTCAGCGGCGATAGCCGGGACCTTCGCGACCCCGATCGCCGATGAATCGGCTCCCACATATGAATCGGCTCCCACAGATGAATCGGCTCTCACAGACGAATCGGTTCGCACATAAAGACACGCAGTGAAGTCACACTCAGTCCGCCAGTAACGAAACCCGGAAGACGCCGGCTGCCGATACCTCCCGCCCGATACCACCCGTCCGGGTGTCCGCGGCACACGTCCGCGGACACGTCGACGACGATGCGATACGGGCCTGCTCCAACATCCGCCCGTTGGCCCGTCGCTTGCAGTCCCGCTCCCGTCCACGAGGAGCGGCTATGGCAGGCATATCGAAGCGGGTCTGGGTTTTCGTCATGGCAACGTGCGGCGTCGTGCCGCTCGTCCGCGCGACCGAACCACCGCCCGTGCATTACGAGATCGGGCTGGACGTTAGCCAGGGCGAAGCCGAGGCCATCACCGTGCGCGCCACGGTGCGCACCGGCGACGATGGCATCGTGGACTTCGATCCACCGTCGCAACGCCCCGCCGAGGTGCATGCCGAGGGCGGCACGCTCGATACCTCCACCGACAAGCGCTGGCGCGTGAGCGGCGTCCCCGGCGCCGGGGTCGTACTCAGCTGGCGCAGCCCCAAGCCAACCCCGCTGCCCACGGTCAGCTTGTCCGCGTGGCAGAGCGTCGTGGCGCAGCCCGGCAAGGTCTTCGCGTTCGACGGCGTCTTCCTGGCCATTCCGAAGGGTGCGCCCACTCGCCGTGTCACGACGACGGTATCGCTCCCCACGGGCTGGCATGGCGCGAGCGGAGCAGGCAACCGCTCGACCACCGTCGAAGAGCTGCCGTCCCTATCGTTCATCGCAGCCCGCGATCTCTATAGCGTGACCCGGCCGATCGGCGGCACGCACACCCTCCACGTCGCGGCGACCGGTGCGCGGACCCAGGACGTCGACAGAATCGCCACCGTCCTCGCCACCGCCCTGGGCACCCAGCCGAAGGACGTGACCCTCAACCTGCTAATCGTGAACGCTGGCGAAGGCAGCGGGTACACCACGGCGGGGTGCGCCGCCGCGCTGCTGCTCCCGCGATACGAACCATCGCACCCCTGGCTGTTCGGGCTCGTGGGATACCTGATCGGCGCCGACGACGCGCCAGGAAAGGCGAGCAACGCGTGGTTCAGCCGAGGCGTCACCGGCTACCGTGTCGCCATGGCCTTTCGCGCCAATGGCATCTTCGATAACACCTCGCTGGCTCGCCACATCGACCAGACGCTCGATGCCTATGGCGGATCGCCGCTGCGACGTGCGCCCAATGCGCGCATCGCAGAAGATTACGATCGTATCCGCGAGATGCATGACCTGCCGGCGGCCCGCGGTGAACTCTTCGCGTGGTTGATCGATGCCCGGCTGCGCGAGGCAACGCGGGGGCGGAAGCGCCTGACGGATGCGCTGAAGCGGGTGGACAGCGCAAGCCCCGACCCCGGTCCCGCCCTCATCGCCGCCGTGGCCGCCGAGGGCGGCGGCGATATCACAGCGCTCTACCAGCGCTACATCGTGGACGGCCAGTTGCTGCAGCTGCCGGCCGATACCCTGGGCCCGGATTTCAGCATCGGCACCGTCGCCTACGACTATGGCTGGCAAATCCAGCATGTCTTCGCCAAGCCGCTCGCGGACAACGCGCAGCCTCTCGCCTTGCCGTAAGGCGGCCACCCCCGTATGTTCCGTTCTTCCGTCCCGACCGAGCCACCGCCGATGTCGCATCCGCAGGAATCGCCACCCGAACAGCATCTCAGGCGCAGCCTGTCCAACCGGCACCTGCAGTTGATCGCGATCGGTGGCGCCATCGGCACCGGCCTGTTCATGGGCTCGGGCAAGACGATCAGCCTCGCCGGGCCGTCCATCCTGTTCGTGTACCTGATCATCGGCGTGATGCTGTTTTTCGTCATGCGCGCGATGGGCGAGCTGCTGCTCTCCAACCTCGACTACAAGTCGTTCATCGACTTTTCCACCGACCTGCTCGGACCCTGGGCCGGCTTCTTCTGCGGCTGGACCTACTGGTTCTGCTGGATCATCACCGCGATTGCGGACGTGATCGCCATATCGTCGTACGCGCAGTTCTGGTTTCCCGGTCTCGCGCCATGGATACCCGCCCTGCTCTGCGTGATCCTGCTGCTGGTGCTCAACCTCACCACGGTCAAACTCTTCGGCGAGCTGGAGTTCTGGTTCGCGCTGATCAAGATCGTCGCCATCTGCGCGCTCATCGTCACCGGCTTCGGCATGGTGGCCTGGAGCTTCCATTCGCCGAACGGCCACGTCGCCTCGCTGAGCAATCTGTGGAGCGACGGCGGCATGTTCCCCAAGGGCATCGGCGGCTTCTTCGCCGGCTTCCAGATCGCCGTGTTCGCCTTCGTCGGTATCGAGCTGGTCGGCACCACGGCCGCCGAGACGGCCGATCCGGAGCGCAACCTGCCCAAGGCGATCAACTCGATCCCCGTGCGCATCATCCTGTTCTACGTGCTGGCCCTGGTCGTCATCATGTCGGTGACACCGTGGCGCGAAGTGCTGCCGGGCAAGAGCCCGTTCGTCGAACTGTTCGTGCTGGCCGGCATCCCCGCCGCCGCGAGCCTGATCAACTTCGTCGTGCTCACCTCGGCCACCTCGTCCGCGAACAGCGGCATCTTCTCCACCAGCCGCATGCTTTACGGCCTGGCCGAGGAAGACCATGCCCCGTCGGCGTTCAAGCGTCTGTCGAAGGCGGCGGTACCGTCGCGCGGCCTGCTGTTCTCGTGCATCTGCCTGCTCGGCGGCGCCACGCTGGTCTATGTGATTCCCGACCTCGTCACCGCGTTCACCCTGGTCACGACGCTGGCGGCGATCCTCTTCATGTTCGTCTGGTCGCTGATCCTGGCGGCATACATCGCGTACCGCCGTCACCGTCCCGAGCTGCATGCCGTGTCCAGCTACAAGATGCCCGGCGGCGTCTTCATGTGCTGGGCATGCCTGGTGTTCTTCGCCTTCGTGCTGGTGTTGCTGGCCCTGGAAGACGACACCCGCAAGGCGCTGATCGCGAGCCCGGTCTGGTTTGCGATTCTCGGCATCGCCTACGCCCTGCGCCGTCGCAAGGCCTGAGCGCGCGGGGCGCGTCTTGTGTGGGATGTGGGATGTGGGATGGGATGTGGACTGGGATGAGGAATGTGGGAGCCGGCTGTGCCGGCGATCCCGCGGCAGCGGGCGGCGTTACCGCTTGCACCCGATCGCCGCTGAAGCGGCTCCCACATGAGCGATGCGGGATGGGATGGAATGGGATGTGGAATGGAATGTGGGAGCCGGCTGTGCCGGCGATCCCGCGGCAGCGGGCAGCGTTATCGCTTGCACCCGATCGCCGCTGAAGCGGCTCCCACATGAGCGATGCGGGATGGGATGGGATGTGGGATGGGATGTGGGAGCCGGCTGTGCCGGCGATCCCGCGGCAGCGGGCAGCGTTACCGCTTGCACCCGATCGCCGCTGAAGCGGCTCCCACATGAGCGATGCGGGATGGGATGGGATGTGGGATGGGATCTGGGATGTGGGAGCCGGCTGTGCCGGCGATCCCGCGGCAGCGGGCCAGATTGAGGCAAGCACCCATTCGCCGATGAAGCGGCTCCTACACCCGTCAGGGGGCGGTTAGCACTGCGCCCTGCGCCAACGCGGCGCTGACGAAGGCTTCCGGATCGTCCGGCGACAGCACCAGCTTGCTGCCGCCGGCCAGGTACACCACCACGCCGTGCTCGCGATTGCGAGCGTAGCTGCGGACAAAGCCAAGGCGGCGCGAGTAGAACAGCCCGTCGAAAGCGAAGAAGCCGCCGTTGCCGAACACGCGCACCATGCCCTGGAAGGCCTGCGCATCGCGACCCACCGATGCGCCGCGCAGCTCGAACGTCTTGCTGCCCACCACCTTGCGAACGACGAGCTTGCCGCCGCCGATCGCGTACTCGCGCGTGGAAACCAGGTAGGTCACCAGCAGGATCAGGACCAGCACGCCGGCGAGCGGCGGACCGACCGAGCGGCCCGCATCGTGGCCGAGCAGGATGCTCAAGGCGACGACGAGGATCGCCACCGTGGTCAGTGCCAGCCAGCGAACCGTCGCGGACATGCTCGTGGAAAACGTCGTCATGGAAGAACCTCGTTCAGTGCGACTCGGGCGGCGGCGCCGGCACGGGTGCCGACAGCAACAGGCTACCGCGCACCACGTTCACATAGGCGGAGGCGACCGGCTCGAGCTTGCCGTCCTTCAAGCGCCACGCCGAGACCATCCAGTCGTCGTTGGCGCGCCAGCCCACGTGGCCATGGCCGATGTAGCCGACCAGCGTCTCGCCGCGGAACGTCAAGGGAAACAGCGTGGCCTCGACGTCGTAGCCCGTCATCGAACCGGCCGCGAGGTTGTCGCTACCGAAGTCCGGCAGGGTTGGCGCGTCGCCCTTCGCGGCGATGCCACCCGGCGCCTTCGCGCGGGCAACCGCCGCGTCATAGGCGGTCTTCTCGCTGCCCTTCAGGGCACGGTCCAGCGTGCCGCCCTGCGGGTTGCGGTCGTATTTGGCCACGTAAGTCATCGCCACCGTACCGAATTCGTCGCAAGGCGACTGCTTCGGCGCACACGCCGCGCCATCCAGCTTCAACGCGTGGTCGAAGCGCAGGATCAAGTCCTCCGCCGGCCCGAAACCCTTGCCCGCCCAGCGACTGGCTTCGATGGACTGCTGGTCGGCGTCGCCGGTATCGACGTTCACCGCGGCGTAGTCGTCGCCGAGCTTGGCGACGAGGTGATTCGTCATGCAGTCGTCGCCCCAAACCGGCGGCCCGTCGATCGCGACCGCTTTCTTTCCATCGATGCGGTACGGCGCCTCGGAAAGGCAATGCGCCGTGCCGCCCATCGAGTACGCCGAGCTGAAGGGCGAGCCGGCGAGCACCCGGTCGGTCAGGTTGTCGTCGAGGCCGGCGAGGGCCTTCTTCAGCGCCGCATCCGGCTGATACGGCAACGCCGAGATGTCTTTCATCTCCACCTCCTTGGCGAGGACGATCGGCGCGCCCTGCGCTTTCAGGTCGTTGAGTATGTCGCGGGAGCCGGAGGGGAGCTTCGGCAAGGCATCGGACACGACGGCCAGTGGCGCCTTCGGCTTTCCGGCGTCCAGTCCCGCCAGGAACGCGATGCGCCGCTCGTACTGCCCGGCCATCAGGTCGACCAGCTCCTTGCCGAGGCCGCCGCTGATGTATGTCCACGCGGTGTCGTCGCGGCTGGCCAGCCAGTGACGCTGGTCGAGCTTGAGGGCGTCGGCCTTGTCGGGGTGGTTCTTGAGTGCCGTACGGAAGGCATCGCCCAGCTTGCCGTCCAGCGCGGAGACCTTGGGCGACGCACAGACCGCCTTCTCGCTCGGCGTGCCCGCCTTCGCGCAATCGAAGCTGGCGGCGTGGGCCATCAGCGGCGCGGCAAGCAGCAGCGCCGCGCTGGCGACTCGTAAATTCTTGAACACAGGCGGTCCTTCGTCTTGCCGGAGGATGGCGGCAGTGCCTGCATCTTGAACAAAAGGCGGGTTGGCGCCAAGGGCTCGGCCGGTTGGCGACAGAGCCGAATGCCGACCCGCCGCGCTCGGCAATAGCGGGTAGTTGTAGGAATCGGCCTACAGGAATCCACAGAAAAACCCGCTATATTCCCGTCGGTCCAATCGACGTGGCCGGGGGGCCGCGTCGTCTTCGGAACAATGGGGGAAATCATGGAAGTCCTGCCCGGCGCCCATGTGCGCCGTTCGATGTCTTACCCGCTGGAGCCGCGCCGATGAGGCCCGGCATGAAGTCCGTTCGCCATCGTCACGACGATGCGCTCAGCCGGGTCACCTGGGGCGCTTTCGAGCACCTCGTGGCCGAGCACTTTCGTCGACAGGGCTATCGGGTCGAGCACACCGGCACGGGCGACGGTTCGACCCTTGCCGGCGGCGGCATCGATCTCAAGCTCACCCGCGACCAGGAACTCGTCGTCGTCCAGTGCAAACACTGGAATTCCTTCCAGGTCCCGCACGACGACGTGCACCAACTCATCGGCGTGATGCATACCGTCGGTGCGACCGGCGCCATCGTCATCAGCTCGGGTGAATTCACCACCGTGGCCATCGAGGCGGCGGCGAAGTTCCGGCATATCAAGCTGATCGACGGCAAAACCATCCGCGCGATGCTTGGACCGGTTCCCGAGCCGATGGACGACGCGCCGGCCTTCGCGGAGATCGCCGCCTGGGCCGGAACGGCACGTCCGGCTGTCCGCCATGCGAATACCCGCCAGGCCAGGATCGATCGGGCTTCGGCCATCGCCGCCGTCGCCGCCGTCCTGGTGATGTCCGGCGCGCTGGTCGTGCTCTACACCTTCTATATTCGTGAGATCCAGCAGGCACAGATGGCGAAGCTGCTCGAGACCCGTCAACCCACGGTCTCCCCACCACAGACAGCGGCATCGCTTCCCTCTGTCCTTCCCGGCCTGACGAGCGCCATGAGGGCGTCGATAGAAACGGCGCGAGCACATCCGGTTGTCGTTCATGGCACACCGGTAGCGCGCGACGTCGTCGCCGAGTGGAACGATAAGCCTCCTGTCACCGCCACGATCAAAGACCAGTAAGACAGACCCACAATGGGATACAAGAAGGTCAAGTTCCGCCACGACGATGCACTGGCCAACATGCCGTGGGATGAGTTCGAACGGCTGATGGCGAGGCATTACGCGGTGCGGGGCTATCGTGTCGATCATTCGGGGACGGGCGCGAAAGCATCACGATTCAAGTTCGACGGTGGGATCGACCTCAAGCTGTTTCGCGATGACGAATACATCGTCGTGCAGTGCAAGCGGGAGAACGTCTTCCAGGTCACGCACAACGTCGTTCACCAGCTGATCGGCGTTATGCAAACCCAACGCGCAACACGCGCGATCGTCGTCAACACCGGTGAGTTCAGCGCCGCCGCAATGGAGGCGGCAGCGAAGTTCCCGCAGATCCAATTGATCGATGGCCTCGAGCTGAGGCGCATGCTTGCGGAAACAGGCGACTTGCCGACGACGTATGCCGCCGATGAAGCGCTTTCATCCATGGCCGGCAGAAAGCCATCGAATCCATCGTGGAGCCGACGCAAGCGGACACCCGTCCCATCGATCGTCGCGGCGGTACTGGCGATCGGAGTAATCCTGGCCGGGTATTACGTCGTCATTCCGTCGGTTTTCACGAACATGGCGTCTTCTGTCGTTCATACCCCACGGCAAACCTCTATTCCGCGTCCGGTACCCGCGCCCACCGTGATGCGTGCGACGCCGCCCGTAGCCTTACCCTCAAGCAATCTGCCGGGCAGCGCAATAGCGGGCCCTGCCTCGGCGCCGCCACCGGCGATTACAAGGCTCAGCAAGAAAGAAGCCGAAGAGTGGGACAGGAAGAACGCAGAATCGATGCGTATCCTCGAGAAGACGACGCCGACGCTGCCTTGATAGGCGAGGCCCCTACCCTTCCGGGGCAAACCGAACACGTGCCCGCGCGACCGCCTCGTGGTTGGCGGCGGCGATCTGCCGGAATGCCTCGCTGACCTCGGCATGCTCAGCCACGCGCTTCCAGTAGATCTCGGCCCACGCGGCAGCCGTCGTCCAGAACGGCAAATCGGACGGCGTCGGTGCAGGCGGCTGGAACTGACGCGCCACCAGTTCACCGCTGCTGGCAGGCCGATACAACATCGGCAGCATGTCGTTAACGCCGAGACGACCTAAAGTCGGCGCCGTTTGCCCAGCATCTCGGCCGCCTTCAACGAATCCATGTCCCGATTGATCGTCGCAACCGCGATCACCTGCCCGTCTTTTTCGTAGCGCACCTCGGCGTCCTTATCCGCCACGGAGCCCTCCTCACGAATCGCATCCCAGTCCTCGGCATGGCCGACATAACGGATGGTCGTGTCGTAATGCACGCTCCAGAAGAACGGCGGTTCTTCGAACGGGTCGTCGATGTCGAGCATGCCGGCGGCGGCGACTTGTCCGTGACGTTCGGCCAGCACCCAGTGCTCGACACGGGCAGGCTCGCCGTGGGCACCGGGGTAGCGGGCAATGTCGCCCGTGGCAAAGATATTCGGGTCGGACGAGCGCATCGACGCGTCGACGACCACGCCGCGGTCGATCGTCACGCCCGCGGCTTCCGCCAGCTCGAGCCGAGGCTTCACACCGATGCCGAGCACCACGCGGGTCGCCCGGACCGACGTCCCATCGTCGAGTTGCACCGCGCCGTCCACGTAACCTTCGGCGCGACGGCCCAGATGGAAGACCACGCCGTTGGCTTCATGCAAGGCCTTGATCATCGTCCCGATCGACGGCCCGAACTTGCTCCGCAACGGAATCAGTTCGGGCCCGATCACATGCACCCGCGCACCACGATGGCGCAGCGAAGCCGCCGCTTCCAGTCCGATGAAGCTGCTGCCGATCACGGCGACTACATCCTCGGCGGTGACATCGGCAATCACACGCTCGGCGTCCTTCATGCTGCGCAGCGTGTGCACGTGAGGCGATGCGAACCCGGGCACCGACGGACGAATCGGCTCGGCACCTGTCGCCAGCAGCAGTTTGTCGTAGGCAAGCGTGTCGCCCGACGCCAGGGTGATCGTCCGTGCGGCGGCATCGACGGTGCGTACCACGGTACCCAGCCGCAACACGATGTTCAGCTCCTTGTAGAAGGCGTCATCCTTCAACGGCATCCACGCCGGGTCGGCGGTGCCTGCGAGATAGTCTTTCGACACGTTGGGCCGATCGTATGGCGCATCCGCGTCGGAACTGATCATCGTGATGCCGCCGGCGAACCCGTGCTCGCGCAACCGCTGCGCCGCCGCGAAGCCCGACGCACCACCACCGACGATGACGAAATGTTTGTCCGCCATCCGTGTCGCGGGCGTCGGCGCCTCGTCCGCCATGGCCTCGCGAATGAACACCTTGCCGCCTTGCTCTTCCACCTTCCAGCGTGCCACGGGGGAGAGTGCCGGCGCCTTGAGCGCGCGCCCGGTCTTCAGGTCGAAACAGGCGTGGTGCCAGGGACAACTGATCGTGTCGCCTACGCGCAGGCCTTCACGTAGCGGGCCGCTGTAATGGCTGCATGCCCCGCCCAATGCGACGATGCCTTCGCTGGTGCGGGCGACGATGATCGCCTCGCCGTTCACGTGGCCGGCGACGACGCCGTCCTGCGGAATCGTGGAAGCGTAAACGCCCTGGCTGAAATCGGGGCCAACAGGTGTGTCATCGGAGTCGGTGGACATGGCAGGTTCCCGTGCTGGCGAAGGCTAGCTATCGAATGTAGGTGGCAAATGTGACCGTGGCTAGGCGGTTCCATGCCCATGGGGTGATGAGTGGACAGCATCCATCGGCCGTACGTTCCATGCGTTACGCAATTCCGGAAGAAGTTGACGATTTCGTGAAGATGCGCGGAATGAGACCCCGTCGCTTGGCTTTTGAGTCCGCGTTGGGCAAGCTGCGAGGTCGTAAGAAACCTCGACGAAACGCACGATCAGGAGTTACACGATGAGAATGGTCCAAACGCTCGCCATCACCTTCGCCCTTCTCGTCACCGGCAGCAGCGCGCTCGCCGCCGACAGCACCAGCCAGGTGATCAAGCGCCAGGCGCCCAAGGGCATCACCGCTGCGTTCTATGCCTGCGTCGACAAGGCCGGTTCCGATGCCACGGCACAAGGGGCCTGCCTCGGCACCGAAAAGAAGGTGCAGGACACCCGCCTCAACACGACGTACAAGGCGCTCACGGCCAAGCTCACCGGCAAGGCCAAGGACAACCTCCTTCTCTCCGAGCGCGCCTGGCTCGAGTACCACAACAAGAACGGCGACTTCGAAGCCGCTCTCTATGGCGACGAGCCGGTCGCCGATCTTCAGGTCACCCAGAACGACATCTTCCGCCTCGCCGAGCGAGCGGACGCCCTGGAAAAGTACCTCACGATCGCGAACGACCAATAACCCGACGCCTCACGGAGAGAAGTCATGGCTGGTATCGACACACACGATGTGAACTCACTCGCAGGCGCCACTTATTTCGTGGTGGGCCGCGGCACCGAAGGCGGTCCGTCTTCGTACCACCTGTCCATCACCGGCGTAACATCCGGCACCTCGGACCCGAACTGGGGCCACGCGAACAAGATCATCGCGGACAGCGGCTACTCGCTCGGCACCATCCAGGTGGACCTCGGCAAGCGTGGCACCTGGGCGCTCGGCGCCACCGATGGCGCGGCGCTCAAGCCCGGTGAAACCACCTACGTCGACGGCATCATCGACCAGTCGTCGAAGTACGCGAAGGACCATGGTCTCGCGTACACGAACGACACGGCCAAGCTGCGCGCCAACCTGCTCACGCACGGCAATGGCGAGCACGGCCGGACGACGCTCAACTTCATCGACAAGGACACCCGCGACGGCATCAACGCGTGGGCTGGCTCCCAGGAAGGCCAGCAGTGGATCCACAAGAACATCGACTACCCGCAGATCAAGAACGCGACGCAGTCGGCCATGGATACGCTGGACAAGTACGGCAAGAACATCCCGGAAGATCGTCGCCTGGAGACCGTCGCCATCCTTGCGAAAACGGAAAACCAGATTCCGTCGCAGATGAAGAAGTTCGAGAAGGTGTTGCAGGACGGCGGCAACTACGACGACGTCCTCGCCAAGGCCAACCAGATCAAGGAAACCTACTCGTACTACGACGGCCCGAAAGCCGCCGCCCTGGCCGAGCAGTACAAGAACGCATACAAGGACCCGGCCAAGGCTGCCGCGCTCGACCGCGCCAGCACCAAGGTCGGCGATGCCAACTTCGATCCGTCCAAGGCCGGCAACGACCCGGACGTCAAGGAAGCATTGAAGGCGATCGGCCAGGGTGGCCGCGCGCATGCGGCGGCAGGTCACGGCTCGCTGAAAGACGGCTCACACGGTGAGAAGGTCACTACCCTGCAGACCGACCTCGCCAAGCTTGGCTTTACCGATGCCCACGGTCGGGCACTGCATCCGGATGGCGACTTCGGTCCGGGTACCAAGGCAGCCGTGGAGAAGTTCCAGCGCGCACACGGCCTGACCGCCGATGGCGTTGCCGGACCGAAGACGCTGGAAGCCGTGCAGAAGGCGGCGCATCCGCCGCAGGCCAGCCTTGCGGACGCGGGTCATCCGGGCAACGCGATCTATAAGCAGGCGCTGGAGGGCGTAAAGGCCATCGATGCGAAGCATGGACGAACGCCGGACCACCTTTCCAACAACTTCGCGGCGTCACTTGCCACAGAAGCCAGGAACGCAGGCCTCACCAAGATCGACCACGTCGTGATGAGTGACGACGGCAAGCGGGCTTATGCGATGCAGGGCGAGTCTAGCTCGCCGTTCAAGCGTGTGGCCGAGGTGGACGTCGCCCAATCGGTGGCAAAGCCGATCGAGCAGAGCAGTGCGGAGTACGCGAAGGTGGATCAGCAGCAGGCGGTGCCGCAACCGCAGGTCCCACAGCCGCAGCAGACGCAGCAGACGCAGCAGCCAAGCATGCACCCGTAAAGCGTGCGGTCAGGGCGGCTGAACGGCCGCCCTGCCGACCGACGCCCGCCCCTGCCGCATGAGGGCAGGAGAAGGCGATTCCGTCGGTTGATGCGAAGGCATCCAATGCTCGATGTCCTTCCCCCGTAGGTCCACGAGATCATGTTTGTCGCCACGCGACGCTGCCGCAGTAGCGACCGCGACATAGAATAATTCTGAAAATTCATGAAACATGCCGAATTTCAACGGCACGTTATTGTTGCCAAATAGAGGAACTGCAAGGATGCATGCGGCGTTCGCAATGGACGCAGCTTCCCCTCGAATGGAGTTCCCATGAACAAACTATCCGTATTTTTCGTCGCCTCGACCGCCGCGTTCGCGCTTGCCGGTTGTGCCACGCCTTTCGATCACAAGACCGGCACGTACGTCGCACCGGAAACGATCGCAGGCTTCAAGAAGGGGACGACCACGCGTGAGGACGTTGTCGCCGCGCTGGGCCAGCCGCCCGAGAAGAAGGAGGTCATGGGCAAGGAGGTCTGGACCTATCCCTACATGAATCTTCCCGCGAACCCGTATGCGAAGAAGACGCAGGAAACGACCGTGGTCGAGTTCGATCGCAACGGCAAGCTCACCAGCGCGTACAAGGCAGGCGCGGTCCCGGGAAAGAGCGGCAATCCTATGCTCGATGCCGTAGGCATGTAGTTTCCGCGCGCGTTACTTCTCTTCGAATCGCGGCAACAGACAGCTCACCTGTCGGCGGAAGTCGACGAACAGGCTGACGTCCTGCAGCGCGCCCTCGCCGAATAAGAACTTATAGGGCAGCGATATATCCTCGATAGCCGCATACGTCAGTTGGTAACTCTTGCCCGCCATCTCGACCTGGGACGTCAGGCGGGCAAACCGCACCGGCTGGCTGCCGTGGCTGGCGTCGCGGAGGCGAAACTGTCCACCACGCTGCAGCGGACCCTGCGTGCTTGGCTGGATGGCGGTGAGGTAGAAGCTGCTGCCGCTATCGAAGGGAACATTCTGAAGCGTGCCATCGATGCGCACCTGCTCGAGGACCTTGGGCGGGGCACCCCAGAACGTGGTGCCCAGCAGAAGCGGCGTATCGCAGCCGGGCGCGGTGGCACCAGCACCGTAGACCAGCAGGGCATCCCGCTTGAGCTGGAAGGTTCCCAGCCGCTGCAGGACATCCATGCCGAGGAGGTCTCGATCCTGCGCGACGATGGACACCGGCAGGTTCTCGACAACCAGGTTACCCAGGGTCAGCTTCTCGACGAAACCGAGTTTCTTGTCGGAGCTGCCGCCGAGCGCGCCGCGTATGCCGCCGTCTTTCTCGAGCAGCACTTTGACACCGAGCTTCCTGGCCGTGTCTTCGCTGAGGATGGTGTAAGCACCCGTGTCCAGCACCATCTGCTGCGCCTGACCGTTGATGGTCACGTCGATATGGGTCGAACGCCTGGGGTTCTTACCAAGAGGAATGCTGGTGATCCCCGCCGGCACGCTTACCGTGGTGGGAGGGAGGCTCTTGTACAAAGGCGCCTGTGTGACGTCGGGATTGCCGAGCACGTCGGCGGGCAGCGCGGCCTTGTAGCGCTCGGCGATGCGCTCCTCTTCGATCGAGGAGGCCTGGCGATCGCCCATCAAGCGCACATTGGCCGCGGCGAAGCGGGCGCAATAATGCGCCACGAACGGGTCGGACGCTTCCAGGCTGGTCTCGCAGGTCCGCGCAATCTTGCTCGACTGCTCGAAGTTACCGTGGATGCGCTCGATAGCCATCGCCGCGAGGGCGTGCTCGACCGGGTCCTTGCTCTGGTACCGGGTGGTCAGGCCATCGAGGTCCGCAACCACCAGCGCGTGGTTGAGCGAAAGAATGAGTGCCTGGCGGGCTGGAAGGGTGGTCGAGCCATCGGCGGCCAGGGCCGGCGACAGGGTCGCGTACAGCGGTATCGCGAGGGCGAGCAAAGTCCGTTTGACCACGATGTGACTCCATGCCAGGTGGCGCGTAGTTTGGGCTTCACGTCATGTCTTTTGCAAGGCGGCCGCGCGACGCAACGGTGACAGTACACGAGCTCGGTCGATGCTCTGTTGTAGGAGCCGATGCATCGGCTCCTACATTCTGACGGAGGGCTACTTCTTTGCCGCGATGATCTCGCTCAGGTAATCCGGCGTTCCCTCGATCCGCACCAGATGCGGATACTGCAATCCACCGTGATACTCGACGGGAACCGTGCGGAACCGCCCCTGGTACTTCACCGTCAGCTCGATCGGCGTCTTGCTGCCCTTGGCCGCGGTGATCGCATCGGTGAGGGCATCCTTCGAATAGGCCGCACCGTTCACCGCGACGATGGTCGCGCCCGTGCTGATGCCCGCCTTGAACGCAGGGCCATCCCAGCGCACGTCGTTGACCTTGCCGCTCCCGGTCAGCGTCAGGCCGATCGACCAGGTGAAGTTCAACAGGTGACGGGACGATTCCGGGCGGCTGTCGTACTGCTTCTCGAACTCGCTTTCCTTGTCGTCGTAGACCAGCTTCCAGCCCGTCGCGGCCAGACCATCCTGCAGCGGCGGATTGACGGTGTACGCGCGCTCCTTCAGGAAGCTCGCCCAGTCGAACTTGGCCACGCCATCGAGCGCGGCGACCACGTCGTCGAAGGTATAGGTCTTGGGCACATAGCTGCCGTTATCGACGCCGAAGAACGCGCGTGCGAAGTCATCCAGCGAGCTCTTGTCGTACGTCAGGCTGCGCAGCTTGGCGTCCACGGCCAGCCACATCATCTGTCCGCCGCTGTAATAGTCCTCGCTCATCTGCCAGCTGCGATACGGCAGCGGCGAGCGGCGGGCGACGACGGGATCATTGGTGGTGTCTTCGAGCGTGCGCCACTGGAAGCCCTCGCGGTTGCGCTCGTAGTTCGCCGCGACCATGGCCAGCCCGTCGCGGAACTCCTGCGGCGTCCACATGCCGGCACGCGCGGTCAGGACGAAGCCCCAGTACTGGGTCTGGCCCTCGTACACCCACAGCAACGAGTCGCCCATCGGGACGTTGAAGTTGGGTGTCCACAGATCGGCCGGCCGACGGAACTTGCCGTTCCACGAATGCGTGTACTCGTGAGCCAGCAGGTCGCGCTCGGATGCGTTCTCCTTCCAGGCGGTGAAGTAGTCGGCGCCCATGCCGTCTTCACTGGACTGGTGGTGCTCCGTGCCGTTACCGGCCAACTGATCCGACAACGAAAACAGGAAGTCGTAGTGGTCGTAGTGGTGCGAGCCGAACAGCTTCGTCGCCTGGGTCACCAGGTTGCGATGTACCGTCACCTGCTCGGGCGTCATCTCCAGGTACTTCGGTTCATCGGCGACGACATCCAGGAACACCGGGGCCTTGTCGCCCGGGTTGAGCGCGACGCGCTTGAAGTACTTGCCCGCGTATACCGGCGAATCGACCAGGTTGTCGAACGTCACCGGCTTGAAGGTGGTGGTGTCTCCCGCCGTCGAGGCCGTTTCCAGGGCGGTACCGAGCTGCCAGCCGTGCGGCAGTGTCACGCTGGGCGCGAAGGTGATGCCGCGCGTGTAATAACCCGCCGGATAGAGCGCCACCTTGCTCCATTCCATATACGTCATGCGGTCGGTGATCTCGAAGTCCGCGTCATCCGCGCGCTCGGACAGGTACTGGAAGTCCGCGTCGATCGTGGAGACGTCCGCCGGCACGTCGAGATGGAAGGCGTAGACGTTGTACTTGTCACGCCTCCACGCGAGCGGCTTGCCGTTGGCGCTGAGCTTGAGGCCAGCGAGCATCGCGATCGGACCGGTCGGCGAGTGATCGCCGGGAATCCACTGCGGGTACAGCAGGGTCAGGGCGCCCGGCTTCACCGGTATGGACTCGTGGACGCGGAAGATGCCCTGCACCGTGTCGTTGGCCTCGACGCGAAGCGTCACGGTGCCGACGTAGGGCGTGTCCTGCGGCGGCGGCACGTCGTCGGAAGGGAGCTGCTGCGCGGTAGCCGTGCCGGCGGCGAGCGCCAGGGCGAGGGCCAGGGAGAGTCGCGAGAACTTACGAAGCGTGACAGCCGGCAGACCGGCGAAAAGGACTGAGTGCATGAAAGGCTCGGCGAATGAGGGGACGGGGACGCACGCGAACGACGCGTCCGCCCTTAATCATAGACCGGCCGTCGTCCTCACCGGCGCGCAACGATCGCCACTTGCCGCACAACAATTCTCGGTGAGATAACCGACCAGCCCATCCACCGCGGCGATCACCGGCGCGTAGTAGATGAAGCGACCACTCTGGCGGCTGGTGACCAGGCCCGCATGCAGCAACTCCTTCAGATGAAAAGAGAGCGTGGCGCTGGCCAGGCCCAGGCGCTCACCGATGACGCCGACCGGCAGACCGTCCGGGCCCTGTTCGATGAGCAAGCGGAAAATCGCCAGCCGCGACTCCTGGGCGAGTGCGGAAAGAACCTTGATGGCATCGGCGGTTTGCATGACGGGCACGGCTTGGTTTCGATATTTCTAGAATGATAGAATCGTTGTCATCGAGCAACCCCGGAGCGCGTCGTGACGCCAGTCGATCTTCCCCACCTCACCGGCGACCTGCCCCGGCCCGAGTGGGAGCGCCTCACCATCGAGGGCGACGGCGGTCATCCGCCGCGCATCCTCATTCTCTACGGTTCTCTGCGCCCGCAGTCCTTCAGCCGCAAGCTCGCCTTCGAAGTGGAGCGCATCCTCCAACACCTGGGCGCCGAAACCCGCGTCTTCGACCCCGCCGAGCTGCCCATGCTCGACAGCGTGCCGGCCAGCCATCCCAAGGTGCAGGAGTTACGCGCGCTTTCCTTATGGTCGGAAGGTCAGGTGTGGATCAGCCCGGAGCGGCACGGCAGCGTCACCGGCGTGTTCAAGAACCAGATCGACTGGCTCCCGCTGGAAGATGGCAGCGTGCGGCCCACCCAGGGCAGGACACTTGCCGTCATGCAGGTGTGCGGTGGCTCGCAGTCGTTCAACGTGGTCAACGCGCTGCGCGTGCTCGGCCGCTGGATGCGCATGGTGACGATTCCCAACCAGTCCTCTGTCGCCAAGGCATGGAACGAGTTCGACGCCGCCGGCCGGATGAAGCCCTCGCCGTTCTACGATCGCGTGGTCGACGTGCTGGAAGAACTGATGAAGTTCACGCTACTCGTCCGTGGCCGCAGCGATTATCTTGTCGACCGCTACAGCGAGCGCAAAGGCGCCGCCGAAGCCCGAGCCCTGGCCGCCGCGGCGGCCGTCGTGGAACCGACCTCATGAGCATGAACGCAACGATCTATCACAACCCCCGCTGTGGCACCTCGCGCAACACGCTGGCGATCCTTCGTCATGCCGGCATTGAGCCGACCGTGATCGAGTACCTGAAGACGCCGCCGGATCGGGCCACGTTATTGCGTCTTCTGGTCGATGCGGACCTCACCCCGCGTGAGGCCGCGCGTCAGAAGGAAGCCCTGTTCGGCGAGTTGGGCTTGAACGATCCCTCGGTCAGCGACGAGGCAGTGATCGACGCCATGCTCGCGCATCCGATCCTGATCAACCGGCCTTTCGTCGTGACGGAGAAAGGCACGCGTCTGTGCCGGCCGTCCGAGGTGGTGCTGGAGATCATTCCGCCGCTGGCTACTCCCTTCACCAAGGAAGACGGCGAAGTGGTGGGCGCAAAACCGAAGGTTTGAATCACCGCTTCGTGCTCGCCTGAGCGTGACGTAACATGCCTCAGCCAAAGACGCCCTGGGGAACGGCCATGCTCTCGGAAGACGAACTCGCCCTCCTCGAGGCCATCCGCGAGACCGGTAGTCTCTCGCGCGCCGCGGCAAAGCTCGGAAAGGCACCCTCGACGCTTTCCAGCGCGGCACGCCAACTGGAAGAGCGCTTCGACGCCCTGCTCTTCGACCGGCGGCGCTATCGACTCCAGCTCACCCCGGCTGGGCAGCTCCTCACCAACGAGGCCACCCGCCTCCTGGAGGACCACGCCCGGCTCACGCAACGCGTCAAGCAGGTAGCCAACGGATGGGAGGACCGGCTCTCGATCGTGACCGACGAGATCCTCGAGTTCGAGCTGCTGTTCCCGTCGCTTCGTGCCTTCGACGCCCTCGACTCCGGCGTGCAGCTGCGCCTCACCCACGAAGTCCTGGGCGGTACCTGGGAGGCCTTACGGGAAGGTCGTGCGGACCTCGTTGTCGGCGCGACCAATGAGCCGCCAGCCATTCCCACGCTTCGCTGGCACGAGCTGGGTGTCATGGAATGGGTCTTCGCCGTCTCCCCGCGGCACCCGCTGGCAAAGACCGCGGAGCCGTTGCACGCCGACACCATCGCGAAGCATCGCGCGATCGTCGTCGCCGACTCATCCCGTAACGCCTCGCGCGGCTACGGCACCGTCGGCGGCCAACGCAAGCTCGCCGTGCCCAGCATGCGGGCCAAGGTGCTTGCCCAACGCGAGGGACTCGGCGTGGGATGGGTGCCCAGGCAACGCGCCCAGGCACTGATCGCCGCCGGGCAACTTGTGGAGAAGCGCGTGGCCGACCCGCGCGAGCCCAATACCCTGTACGTGGCCTGGCGCGGCGACGCCGAAGGCCGCGCGCTGGCCTGGTGGGTCGAGCAGTTTCGGCAGCCCCGGCTGGCCAAACGCCTGATCCAGGGGCTACCGATCAGCGCCTAGCGCGAGGGTCAGAGCTGGCTCATGCCGCCGTCGATGATGATCTCCGTGCCGACGATGAAAGCCGACTCCGGCGACGCCAGGTGCAGCACGGCCGCGGCGACTTCTTCCGCACGACCGAAGCGGCCGACCGGAACCTGGGCGAGGATGCCCGCCGCCGTTTCCTTCAAGGTGGCCTCGTCCATGCCCAGCTTGCCGTACAGCGGGGTTTCGATCGGACCGGGACTGACCACGTTCACCCGAGCGCCCTGCGGGATCAGTTCGGCCGACAAGGTGCGCGCAAACGAAATGAGCGCGGCCTTGGTCGCCGCATACACCGACGAACCCGGCATGCCGATGTGCGCGTTGATCGAGCCGTTCAACACGATCGACGCACCCTTGTTGAGCAGCGGCGCGAGCGCCTGCAACTGGAAATAAGCTCCCTTGACGTTCGTGTTGAAGCTGAGGTCCCAAAGGGACTCGTCCACCTCGGCCAGGCCGGCGAACTTGGCCACCCCGGCGTTGATGAATACAGCGTCCAGACCCAGGCCCAGTTCACTGACCTTGGCGGCGAGGGCGCGGGCATCGGCGATGACCCCCGCGTCATTGCGGATGACGATGGCTTTCTCGCCGAGCAGGGCGGCGGTGCGTTCGAGGCCGGCGGCATCGCGACCCGTAACGAGCACGGTGGCGCCTTCATCGATAAAAGCCTTGGCAACGGCAAGGCCGATACCACTGGTGCCACCGGTGACGACCACGTTCTTACCTGTAAAACGGTTCATGACGTATCTCCGAGAGGGATGGTGATGATTACTTACGGGGTGCGGGAAGGAAACCGGTGAGGGCCGCGATGACCTGGTCCGGCTGTTCTTCGGCGATCCAATGCCCTGCGTTCTCGATCTGCACGGTGCGAACGTTGGTCGCCACATGCTTCATCTGGTCGCCGATGAGCGGACCGAAGCTGCCGGCGCCACCCAGGGCAAGCACCGGCATGGTCAGCGGGGTACGCGAAAACACGGCGTTGTCCTTCGCGTCCTGGCCGAAGGCGCGGTAGTACTCGAAGCCGGCCCGCAGGGCACCCGGCATGCTGTACTTGCGAACGTAGTAGTCGTCGACTTCCTTGGTGAACGCGCCGGCGTTGACGGCCTCGTTGTTGTGGAACCACGGCAGGAATTCGGCGACGTGATCCTGGACCAGCAGCTCCGGTACATCGCGCTGGCCGAAGAAGTGGAAGTGCCAGACGCGATCCGTGCCGATCAGTTTGTCCCAGGGATCGATACCGGGAAGCGGCACGTCCATGATGGTGTACGTGCGCGTTTCATTCGGAAACTGGCTGGCATACGCATACGCCACCATGCCGCCCATGTCGTGGCCGACCACGCTCACGTCCGGGCCGAGCTTCAGCGCCGCCACCAGGGCGTGGATGTCCTGGGCGATGTTGGCCTTCTCATAACCGCCCGCGGGACGACCGGTGTCACCCAGGCCGCGAAGGTCCGGCGCAAGGACGGTGTAACCGCGGTGGGCCAGCGCCGGCATGACATAGCGCCACATGTAGGACGTCGAGCCCCAGCCGTGAAGCAGCACGACCACCTGGGGACCGCCGCGGGCGATCAGGTAGTGATAGCGAACGCCGTTGACCTCCTGCTTGCCTTCATGGACAAGGGCCTGGTCGGCCGCCGGCGGGAGGGGCGCAGCCTGGGCGTGCGATGCCACCGGCGAAAACAACGCCGAGGCACCGAGCCACAGGGTGGCGGCATAGATCCAAGGTTTCATGGCAGAACTCCATCGGGGAAGTGCTGACCATGCTGCGCTGGTGATCGGGGGAAGACGTCCCAAGACACCGATGAACACGTTCGATAGGTCCGAACGTGTTCTCTACCCCCTCAAAACGAGAAGGGCGCACGACCCACGAGGTCGTGCGCCCGAGGATCGCTTACGGCGTCAGGCCCGCATCGATCGCGCCGGCATACGCTGCCGAGAGCGTCTTACCGTTGTACGTCTTGCCGGCTACATCGTCATAAAGCCAGAGGAAGGCCCCGGTAATCGCGCACTGCCCTTCCCAACCGGCGATCTTGGTTTGGGCGCTGGACACCGTGTCGCCACCGATCGACGAATCGCCGATTCCCGGATAGACCGGCACCCCGCCGAAGTCCCAACCCGAACAGGGGCTGTTACCCGCACCGCCGGCGTAGGCCTGCAGGTGCACGCCATCGACCGTACCGGCACGCTGGCTGTTGATCTGCGTGACCACGGACTTCCAGTAAGAGGCGTTCGTGTAGGCATCCGGCATGACGTGGTAGCCAAGCTTGCCGAGCATCACGGAGAACGCCACGGTCGACGCGGCGTCGTAGCTGTTCTCGTCATCCAGGTCGATCGCATCGATCGAAGGGATGGCCTGCTTGAGCGCCTGGAAGTTGCGGTAGAGCGTGCTCTGCGTACCCGTGCCACCACCGGCGCCCGTACTGTTCACAAGCGCCTTGATGTCCTGGAAGTCGCCGACGTTCGACGAGCCGATGCTGAAGGTGATGCGCTTGACGCCAGCGGTCTTGAGGGCAGCCAGGTTGGACACGAAGCCGGGATACGTCTGGTTGCCGATATAGGCACCGTTGGAAACGATGGGGAATTCACCGTTGAGGTTGAGATCGCCATTCGCCTTGACCTCGACGCTCCACACGATGACTTCGGTAAAGCCGGACTGGCTCAGCTCCTTGATGTTGTTGTTGGCGTTCTTGTAGATCGGTCCGCCGCCGAAAATGCCTATGTAACCGGTGGTATCGGCGAGCGATGCGGAGGAAACGGTCAATCCGGCGATCGAGAGAAGCAAAGCAGCTGTGATGCGCGTGCGCTTAAACCGAGACTTGAGACTCATTAACCTGCTCCGATGGTTGTCTATGAGCTGACGCCACTACCCAACGCGCACTCCGAATTCCTTCGCTGTCGGAGCGATGTTCCGCGTTACCCCGTTGATGGCGTGTCGTATTTTCCTGCTGATTTAGATCGATCTAAACCAGCACGGCAAACTGTATAGATGTCTGTTCGGTGGCGCACGCTGCGATGCAAAAGGAAGGTGATCTGGGTCACACTTCATCGGCTCTCAGGAAACAGACATCCGCCATTGCGGACCAGCGCCTTTACCCTTTTTGGCCGTCTGCATCGGGCTTCGGCTTAGTCGAGAAAGGAACTCCTTGGCGCCCCCACGTACGACTTCGAATCGTGCTTCGCGCTCCGAAGGACGTGTTGAGCACCACGGGGATGAGATCCAGGCCCTTCTCGGTCAGCGTGTAGAAGTCCTTAAGCAAGGACATTGGTCGCGATGCCCTCCTCCGACTTCAGGAACTCGCCATACGTCTCTGACGGGCGATCGGCCCCGTAGCGGTTCAACAGGTCGCACCCGCCGTCACACTCTGCGCTTTTGTCAGGAGACCCAGTTCGTCCGGCTCGAAACGATACGCCAGCCCCAACGATCGTGAGACATAACGGCTGTCATCGAAGCTGCGCAGACCACGCCGCAGTAGTAACCGTACGTGACGTCGTAGTTTCCGTCCGGGCGCTTTAGCGGGAGGCCAATGCCGATGTGGTAGTCCCCTTGCGTGGCGCCGCTTACCACTGTTCCGCTTGGCGCGGCGCTTGCCGGAAGAATCTTGATGCCCGGAATCTGTGCCTTGGCGATGGCGGTTGCCGGGATATCGACAGGTTTTTCAGCCCCCGTGCTGACGCTGACGTACCAGGTGCTTCCGTAGCTTCGTGGAGCAGGCGTGCTGTTTGGCGCCATCTTGAGCAGGATCGTGAGCCACAGGTCTTCAAGGTCCGGTGGCGGGCGCAGCTTTGCTTCGTCGCTCGCCTTGGCGGCCGCAACCGGATCGGTCACTCCTGGCACCTGGTGGGCTACGCGACTACTAAGGTCCACGGCCTGGATCTGAGAAAGAATGGATGTGTCGTTGGCATAGACGGGCCTGGCCATGAAAGCCGCTAGGGCCAGCGCCGGCCAGCGGGCATGGACGCCAAAGGTGCGAGCGATCGCTGTTCTCATAAACGCCTTCCCTTTCCCAATGCTCCTGTGGGCTTGAGGATAAGCATACGCGACTTGCTAAAGATTATTGGCGCCTCGCCGAAATGCGTAACGGAGGATCACAACGAGTGATTCAATACTCATGGACAAGAAGCCAAAGGAGCGGGAATGCCAAGCCACGTATCGTTGCACGAGCTTCAAGAGAGACTTTCCGCATCTCGCGAAAGGGTGTTCCATGATCAAGGGACGTCGCCGAAGCGCCGTGCGATGCTCATCATCATGGTGGTCTCCTACGTCGCAACCACCGTAGCCAGTTTCACATTCCGGCAAGACCTTCGCTGGATTGGCCTAGTTACGCTTGCCATCGAGTTCCTCGCCGGTGCTGTCTTCTACCGAGACATGCGGCGAACAAGAGCTATGGATGACAAAGAATGGTTGCTCGAATACGACAGGCTTGCCACCGAGGATGGCGAGACAATTAGTTGGGTTGCCACTTTTGAAAGAGCCAGCATTGTGCGCTCAATTCAAACATTGAAAGAGCGAGCGCTCACCGAAGAGATGGCCTTCGGCATGATCTTCGGGCCTACAGCAGGTCTCGGATTGCTTGCAGGACTGGGCATCCTCTACACCCAAGCGGATGCCATCCTTTCAAATCACCTTTCGACGTTGAGCGTCGCCCTGCGAGCGTTTGTAGCGACGCTCATAGCGGTGATGTACATAACGAGCTGGAGGATTTCCTTTCAGCGCACACGGCGCGATCGGATGAAGCTGATCCTGGAGTTTGGGCTCGAGCAGCTGGAACCCGATTTGGCGTCGAGCCCATCCTGACCACCTGAAGTTCAGCTCAGTCAGGGTCCACCGACTCACTCGTGAAACGGTGGAAAGGTGGCGAACGCTCGGGAATATGTCGACACGCAAGCACTGGCGCGGGCGTCCGAGAGAGACTCGGATTAGCGTAAGCGAACCCGATCCGCAATCTACATTTTCAATATCACGGAGAACGGGAGGTCGTCTTCCAGATCGGAGTACCGATACAGGCCGCGCACCATCACTCCGTCGTCCATGAGCCGAAGGTCGTCGTCCTCCCACGCCCATGCCGAGTATGCGCGCTTGGCGTTTGGGACCACCACCTCGACATCGGCTTCGACGGATCCGTCATCGATCTGAAGCTTCAGAACATGCAACTCGCCTTGATTTGTTGACTGAAACGAGCTCGTGCTGAGCTGAACCAGAACGTAGAGATACTCAGCCTTTCGTACGCAATGTGTGGCGCGACCTTCGTAATAGAACTTAGGAATACCGAGAGGCTTTCCCCAATGCACGTTGCGGTTAGTCGCGCCTGCGAGATAGACGAAGGGGCGATTGTTCATACCGTCTTCGTCACCCACCTCGCCCACTACACAGTTCTCACCGTTTCCAATTGAGGTCGACGCGCGCTGGTTGAAGCGCACGGGAATCTTTGCCACAGCTACGGAGTTCGCATTCGGCGATACCGGATCACGCGGCCTTCCATGTGCTTCCACGACGCCATACATGGCCACGCCTAGAGTGAATATTGCCGCAAGGCATTTGAGCTTCATGCTGTTTTATATCCAGGAAATGTCAAACACAGATCTACGACACGCGTTGTCATGGTGGCTATCAAGGCGAATGCCAGCCCATCCAGACATGCTCTGGTCACTCGGGGCCATGAGCACGACCCCGGCAGCCGTTTCATCTCAGCAGTCGCTGTTTCCGACTCGTCATAAAGCTCGCGGGTCCGACCAGTCAGCTGCCTTCTTGGCCGCCGCCTCCACCTTCGCGTAGTACGCCAGCGCGGTCTTCTGTACAGCTGCCGGCAGCTCCTTGAAGTTGGCGCTCGGCGTCTCGGTGATCTCGTCGGTGTCCTGGTTCGGCAGGCTACCGCGGATGGCGTACTTCTTGTCCTTGTAGACCATGATCAGCTTGACCACGGTGCCGTCGAGGCCATCGCAGGCGATCCAGTACGGAACTGTGACCAGCGCGTTGCCGTCACCAGCGTCAATGACGTCGACCAGTGGCATCAGGAGCTGGAGCCCACAGAGTTGAGTACTGTTGGTGTCCTTGATCTCCCACTTGGTCAGGTAGCCGCCGTGATCCTCAAGAAATCCGTAGGCATGCAAGGAGACGTAACTCTTGTCGTCGATCGATGGGCCGTTCTTGCTGGCACCAAAAGCGAAGATGCGGGCATTGCCGTACTGATCTGGGTACTGCAGGCCCTTAAGCAGCTGGCTTCCGTTGGTGTAGTAAGTGGCAGCGCCGTCCCGGTCGTCCGGCTGAAGGGGCGCGACTCCCAAGGCACCCGCCGTGGCGGTGGTGACTATGGTGTAGAGGGCCAGGGCAACGAGGCGGAGCTTCATTCGCATGGAGGTTCATATCCGTGGATTCGAAGGCTGAAAGATAGCGGATGCACCGGTCGTTCCGCTGCCCTACGCAAGTGCGCGTCGGTGAACAACCCCTGGGAGACCACCGCATCGTCGATCTTGGCAACGTTGGTTGCATGATGCGGGTCGAGAAACTTGTTGTTTCCCGTCCCATCGAACGCCGCGATGAAGAGCCTCTCGTTTCGATGACGCGCGCGGACCAGGATGGGTGCCCGGAGTTCGCTAAGCATGCCTTCGGCCTCTTTGAAGCGAGCGAGGGTCTCCTGCGATGCAAGGTCATGCCCGACGCCGTCGTGCGGGGCGCCGTCAATATGCAATCGAATATCTTTCACTGCGAGCACTCCTTGCTCAGTAGGTACGGGTCCAGGCAAGGATGATGTCGTCGCGGAAGTGACTGTGGCTGTTGCCAGGAATCTGTTCCGCTTCGGTCGCGACGATCGCTCGCATGTAGACGTTCACGACAGCGTCGTTCACCTCTACGAGGAGGTCGGGACTCACTGGGGATAAGGACGTGGTGGCCAACCAGGCCTCCTTGACCTCGTCACGCCCTACCTTGTGAAGGATCAGGCGCTCCTTGAACAGCACATCAAGGTCGATGGACGTGCCGTGCCGCCGGCCGTCCAGGGAGCCCCATTCAATGTCGACGGTGCTGGTGAACGTCTTGCCGCGCACGGGACTAATGCTGTGGCTACCAGTCCATTGGTCGCGCCAGGACTCAAAGGGAGGAGGCCCGGAGGGCTTGTCTATCGGAGTGCCGTCGTACTCGTACTGACGCGTCCCGAACTGATGCCCGTTGTAGATGATGCTGCAGTAGAGCGAGTTGAAGCACACCGCATGAAAGCCGTGACGGTGAAAGCGTAGCGGCCACGGATGTTTTCCATACAGTGGCCCGGCGAGCTCTGGGATTGGCTTAAACGATGTCATCTAGCGAAGTCTCCAAAATCCTTTTATCAGTCGGACCTAAGTCGGACAGGCGAATGCGTCCTGCCAACTTTGAGGTTCGCAAGGATGCAGTAGCAAGACGGCAAAGCGGAGCGCCAACAGGGCAATCAGCCACTTTTCAGAATTCTTCTATTCACCGTGGCTGCGATTCTCATACCCGCCCTGCCCGCTCCCACGTCAAACGCGCATGCGCCTCCGCCGTACAGCGCGCACCCAAGCGCGTCAGCGCACTGATGGCTTCAAGTCCCAACGCCATGCGGTTGCAATCGACCGTATCGGCCTCGTGCACGAGTTCGGCCAACAGCTCGGTGAGGCCTCGGGCGTATTGCAGCCACTCGGTGGCCTGGTTCAGGAGATCGTGGGTGGAGGTTTCCGCTTCACTGATGGCACTCATGGTCTTCTTCCTTTCGGGTGGCCGCGCGCGCCCAAGTTGCGGCACGCCGAGCACAGCGCGGCGTGCCGCGGACCATAGGACTCGCGGGATGAACGGCTGCCCGTGTCCGGGCGCCGGCGGCATGCGTTGACGAAGTGGATCGCGGCGTCAGCCCTGACCACCCACCCAAGCGGCTACGTGCCGGGTAGGACAGCCAAGAAAGATCTTAGAAAAGCGGCCGCCGCCGCGGTTCTTCAACCGTGTCTGCGCGGTAGGCAGACAGGCCGGTAACCGTTGGGGGTGTCGCCGAGGGGATTCGGCGGGCGAGCGGGTGCCGTATGATCGGGGGTAGCCATTATCAGCTCTCTGCTAGTTGGTTATGGTCAGCAGGCCGGGGGTGTTACAGCACTCCCGGTCTGCGCTTTTCACCGCTTTGAGCGATGGTTGTCTGCGCGGCTTTGATGGCGACGACGCAGGCAACGGAACGACCGTAGCAAAACAACATTGGGTTGTCTGTAGGTCTGGCCCTTAATGCGGACCTTCAACGGGCCAATCGCTAGTTCGTGGCTACGACCTCCCCCGTATTCCGCCTGCACGGCAATGTCCAGTCACGGTAAACTGCCCGCCAATCTACGGGCGCCCCTGGGACCTCGCCACGACCGCGTCGGGACTCGATTTCGCGGGGGGATGCCCTCCTCGCCAATGAGGTCCGACCTGGGGCGGGAACAATCCCTTCGGAGAGCCCAGACGGCACCTTTTAGCAGCACAATTGCACCACGAAGAGACCGGACGGCCTAAGAAAGATGAACCAGATCGCCCTGTCGAAGGTCGTGCCAGCGGGTATCGCGGGATCCGTGAGCCAAGGCCGGCTCGACGTATCGGAACGCTCCCGGCACAGCAGACTTCCATGGCGAGGGCAGTTCTCGCCGGAGCTTGTCGAATACCTCTTCGAGCTGGTGGGCCATAACGTCACGACGGCATACGATCCGTTCTGCGGAAGCGGAACCGTCTTGTATGAGGCGCTGGGCTTTGGCTTTCATGCCATCGGAACGGAGATCAATCCCGCTGCCTGGCACCTGGCCGTGCTGTCCCGCTATTCCAAGCTTGGCAAGCCCGAGAAGCTCGCCGCAAAGGCGGACGTCGCGTCATTCGCGATGGTGGCTACCCGGTACGCCAATGGGTTGGAACACCTCGGTGTGCTTGAACACATCCAGTCCCATGAATTGCCTTTCTCGCGACTGGCGACGGCGGCCTGCTTCATTCTTGCGATGGGCAACGGGCAAAGCTACTCAGAGAACTCGATGACCCGCGCCTGCCGATCGGTGCTGGACATGCTCGACGAAATGGACGCCACGTCATTCATGGCCGACTGCGTCCTGGGAGATGCCCGAAGCTCGTCCCTACCCGACGCGTCGATCGATCTGGTTGTGACGTCCCCGCCGTACATCAACGTCTTCAACTACCACCAGAACTATCGGCCCGCCGCCGAGCGCCTGGGGTGGACGCCCCTGAAGGCGGCGCCTGCGGAAATTGGTTCCAACCGCAAGAACCGATCGAATCGCTTCCACACGGTCACCCAGTACTGTCTCGACATGCGGGCGTCGCTTTCCGATATCGGCCGGGTGATGCGAGAGAACGGTCGCTTGGTAATGATTCTCGGTCGGACGTCGAACGTCCTCGGAACCTCGTTTGAGAATGGCGAGATCGTCAAGAGACTTCTCGCAGACATGCACTGCTTCAACGTGGACGCACACGAGACGCGGAGCTTCTTGAATCGGTTTGGGGAAGAGATCAAGGAAGATATGTTCTTCGTCACCAGAAACAACGCAGACGAGAATCGGAACGGCAGCGCCTACGGCATCGCCCTGGACACGCTCGTCAACGCAAGGCCGACGGCCCCCGACAAGAGCAAGGCGCTTCTTGACGAAGCCATCGAGAAGTCGAGTTCCGTTGCCCCGTCGCCAGCCGTAGCACTGGATTTCCCCGCTTATTTCGCCTGACCGAGGTAACTATGGAAGTGATCCGCACGAAGGCGCACGGCAAGAAGCTGGACGCTCTTCTGAAGAACAAGAACTTACCGAAGGCGGACAAGAAACGCGTAGAGCGAACGATCGAGGCCTACAACGCCTGGATCGCTGCGATGAAAGCCGCCAAGGGCAAACCACGTAGCGTGCTGGCTTCGCATGTGAAGGCTCTTAACAACTACAAGAAACACGTCGATCTCGAGCTTATCTTCGATTCTGAAAGCGATTTCCTGTATAGGCAGAAAGGCCAGCTGAAGCTCGACAACACGATCCTCGAAGAGTTTCTGCCGTACCTCTTCGATGACCGCCTGTTGCCCGGCCTCAAGAGAATCAAGAATCTCAGTGCGGGGCCGCACGCTTCTTTCGCTGGCTTGAGCTTCGCCTCGCCGTTTGTCGCCCTGCACGTTGGCGGCGCCAATATCAAGCTGAAGAACCAGGATTTCTCGGTCACCAAGTCTCATCGCATGACGATCACCGATGAGCCAGGGAACGGATCTCCCTCCTTCAATGAAAAGTTCTCCGTCTCGCATTTTGCCGCCGAGATAAAGACGAACCTCGACAAGACGATGTTTCAAGAAGCGTCCGCAACCGCGGCCGAGCTCAAGAAGGCCGTGCCTGGCTCGAAGTACATCCTGCTTTGCGAATACCTCGACATGACGCCGATTACGACGAAGTTGACGTCGATCGACGAGGTTATCGTCCTTCGAAAGGCGAAGCGCCTCACTTCGAATACGCGGGCAGAGTTCGCGACGACTGCCGGACGTAAAGCCTCACGTGCTGAGTACGAGACGTTTCTCGACAAGCATCCGCTCGACATCAAGTGCTTCGAGCGCTTCGTGTGGCATCTGGAGGAGTGCTTTCCGGAGAAGGAGGCTGATGCCGAGGACATCGTCTTGGGTCGGGGATATTTTTGACTGACCTTCCCTCCCTCATTGGCATGACTGAGAAGGGCGGTTGAACGCTAGAAAGCAGAGGGATCGAATCGTGCGGTCGGATTCTATTGACGAGCTTCCAAGCGACATCGAGCGCGCGTGGCGTGAATTTGAGCCGCTTCTAGCTGGTCGATGGAAGCGTGAATTGATTGAGAAGCTGAGCAGCACCAGCGACAACAGCGAGAAGTCGCGTTCTAATTCCGACTGGATTGACCCAGAGGCCCCGGCTTCACGCGAAGAATGGATGCGCGCACGCCTCGCATTTCAGGCATCGATAGAACGTCGCTTCAACGACTGCGAGGCAGTGGTTCGAAATGCGGTGATCGAGACAATCGTCCGTTTTGCGAAGCCCCGCCCCGAACTGGCTGCGGCGGCACTTGAGACGTCCCGCGGGAAGTTTATCGAGTTCGCTGCCGAAATGAAGGATTCGTGCATCGACGAATGGCTCGAGATCAACGCGTGGATGCGCAGCGGAAGGAGCTACACCCACCTGCCGACGATGGATCAGGAACGCACAGAGCTGGATGGGATCGCACAGATTGCTGAGCGATGGACGGCGTCAAAACTCTGGATCGACGTGGGCAACGCGTGGCACGCACAAGACTCAGTACGCGCGGCGAGTGCGTCGGCGTCCGCGGCGCATCGCTCACTATGGATTGCTGGCACAGCCGCGGTCATTGCGTTTGGTAGCCTGGCTTTCACTGTCTACAGCCAACTAAAGCCTTCGGCTCAGCACAATGAGGTCACGGTCAAGATGATCGGGCCGCCGACGACGGAAGGTGGCGCGACTGATCCACTCAAATCCGCCCCCGCTGCCAGCACCGAAGCGATGCCCACTAAGCACGAGCCGGACTCGCGATCGCAGCCTGTTGGCAAACATCAGTCCTCCGGCGATATCTCCACGCCTGGCCACCGGTGAAGGGAGCGGAGGCAAGTAGGTGACCGACTCGGCAAATGCCGAACTGCGTAAGTTGTCTGCGGACGATGTTCACGGCCTTGTCGTCGAGGCCGAGACAAAGGCACTCAGCCGTATACCGCCGTGGCCGCGGCCTTGCAGGTCGCCCGGCAACGTCGGTTCATAGCAGGTCGTCGGGCTCTGCGTCGACGGTAATCGGCTGGACCAGCTCGGGCCGATTGTTTCTTGGAGAGCCAACCGCCTTCGGCACGGGGTAAGACACCAGTTCGGCCTCCGGAACCGCGGCCAGAAGGGCGGCGGCTTCATCGACGGTGTCGGTCATCCATGCCTGCCATACATCGGGCGGAAGGATCACCGGTTGGCGATCGTGGATGTCCCCGGAAACCTTCCCCGGTGCCCCGGTGATGATCGTGAATGTCTTGAGCCAGTCGTCGTTCTCGGACGGGCGCCAGGCCTCCCATACCCCGGCAAACATCAACAGGTGCCCGGCCGGATCATGGATGAAATACGGCTGCTTCCCAGCCGACTCCACGCGCCATTCAAAGAAGCCCGAGGCGGGAATAAGGCACCGCCGCTTCTTGAACGCGTTACGGAAAGCGGGCTTGGTGGCGACGGTTTCAGCCCGGGCGTTGATCGTCTTGGCGCCGAGCTTGGCGTCCTTGGCCCACGATGGAATCAGGCCCCATCGCAGCAGCCCGGCTTCGTAGCCCTGCTCGCCATGGGTGACCACCAGGGCCCTGTGGGTTGGCGCAATGTTGAACGCGTCATCGCGCTGATTGATTTCACTGACGAGATCCAGATCGAGCTCGTCGAGCACCTCCCGCGCCTGGCGGGAGACGGAAACGGGGCCGTAGGTGGCGTAGCGTCCGCACATGGGGGGAGCGTACGGCGGGGGGCGTGATCGAAGAGGCAATGCGGTCTGGATGAAGCCAAGACTGGGGCCTGGCTTTTCCCCTGAAGGGTGGGGTTCGCCTCCATCCGACCCTCGCGATATTGACTTGGTCTGTTTGCGAGAGCTATCGAGGGCTCGCGAATCCGACCCGATAGACCGATGGTACGAAAAGTCCAGCAAACTCCTTGTACGGGTCTCGGACGACCTGCAGGCGACGCCGCCCGGGCGATAGGCAGTTCGCGACGAGGTACAGGTGGTACGCGGGGCCGTGCTGTTCTGAAGCGTACAACTCGTTCGCTGTCATATCGAACGACGGGAATGTCTCGCCAACCGTGGACTTCACTTCAATTCGAACAAGCTGACCGTGTTCGTCAAGATGTTCGATGTCCCATCCTGGCGTCTGACCGTCATTGGCCACCCATCGGACCGTCGCAGCCTGCGAGGGTGGCAACGTCACACGCAGATGCTCAATCGTCGCCAGTTCTCCAGCATCGCCAATCATCTTCGCTCGAAGCGAAAGGCGCCTCGACTGACTGGGAGCACTGATAAGCGATCCGCGTACCCGCTTCATCACGGGCTTGAAAAGGTTCGTCGCGTATTCGATCTCCTGCCCCGTTTCAACTGGAGGCGGCGCGGAGAAATAGCGTTCAACCTCATTACCGGCGAGCGAATCGATAGAGTGCGCCCTGACAAACTCGACGACCCAGTCGTCGAAGCTTCCGAATTCCGCAATCGCACGAGAAGCTCTCTTCTCGTCAGCCAGCCGCATCGATGACAATGGATGTGATGCCATGTAGTTGGCTTCATGAGCGAGGCTCGCCGCCAACTGGCCTGTACTCGCCTTTATACGGATGGGCTTGTCTATGAAGTAAGGAAGAAATTCATCGTTGTCCCAAAACGCGCTCGAGGCAGCCGTTGCATAGCCCTCCTCTACCGTTCGATTGACTCGAGCTGCCCAACAGTACTCGCCACTCGATTCAATCTTTGCGTAAAAAAGACACACATCCCCCGGAATCATCTGCGCCCACAGTTCACGATTTCCCTCGTTGCGAGGAAAGCCCCAAGCGTAAACGTCAGCTTCCGGCAGAACGAGATCAGACGGAAGAGCGCGCCGACGTTCGGAACTGACTGGTGACGTCAGTGTCTTTGCGTAGTTTTCCTGCGCTGCCCGGTTGGCCGCGGGAACGATGAATACGGCCATAGTCGCTCAGTACTCGGTGTATTTCTTTGCCGAGCCGTAAACGAGCTCCGCCGGGTACTTCTCACCGTTCTTGATTATCTTTGCCTGTATCGATGCCTCCAGATCAACCCCGACCTTGTCGGCGAGCCGCAACAGGTAGATCGCGACATCCGCGAGTTCTTCCGCGACGTGTTGCTTGGAAACTTCGTCGTCGGCAATTCGAGAGGCGGCGTCATCGCTCAACCATTGGAAGATCTCCAACAGCTCGCTGGCCTCGACAGACAGTGCCATCGCCAGATTCTTAGGACCATGAAACTTGTCCCATCCCCTGGCATCAGCGAAATCTTGCAATACGGCCTGTAGCGCCTTTATGTCCATACCGCCCCCGTTTGGCGTCAAAGTCCCGGCGACCCTCCTGCCTCCGCGAACAAGCCGGACCGGGCGCTTGGAGAATTATCTCAAATCTCGGGGCGAATTAACGGTGCGAAGCCCGAAATCTCGGAGCGCATTCGAGGGATCGTCGCTTGTCGTGGCCGCAGGGCCTTAATAGCCAAGGCCACGTCCACCTCGACCACGCTCTGGATGAGTGGGCGACCCTCGGCCGCCTGTTCGGCTGAATCCCTGTAATGACCCACTGAAATCCTGCTCAGGTGTCACTTTCCCAAGGGAACACTCCCATGAGCATCGTGATGGAAGAAGAGATCAAGCGCTGGACGGCCCGCCGGAAGTCGGCGCTGGTCCTGGAAGTGATTCAGGGTAAGACGTCGATTTCGGAAGCCAGTCGCCAGTTCGACCTGCCGCCCTCGGAGATCGAAGGCTGGGTCGAGGACGCGAAGCGCGGCATGGAGAACGCGCTGCGCGCCAAGCCGGAGGATGTCCGCGAGCAGTACGAGCGGCAGCTGAAAGACCTGCAGGAAGCCTACGGCGAAGCCATGCTGGAACTGCGCGCCGGAAAAAAACTGAACTCCCTGCTGGGCAAGGACGAGACCTGATGACCTCACTTCAGCAGGGACTGCGTGCCGATGGCTTCGAGGTGTCTATGGTCAAGCTGTGCCGATGGTTCGGTGTCGCACGGCGGACGGTCTATTACCGCCCGACCAAGGCGCCTCCGAGGGTACAGGAGGTCCTCGCTGTGCCGGTCAAGGACCTGTTGGAGGCCGAGCCTTCGTTCGGCTACCGGGCCGTCGCCGGCCTCCTGGGCATAAACAAGAACACGGTCCAGCGCATCTTCCAGCTCAAGGGCTGGCAGGTGCGCAAACGGCCCATCGGACAGCGTCCACGTATCCAGGCATTGCCATCGGTCGCCTACCGGCCGGACGAGCGCTGGTCGACGGATCTGTGCCGCGTCTGGGGCGGCAAGGACGGCTGGCTCAGCCTGGCGCTGGTCATTGATTGCCACACCCGCGAACTTCTTGGCTGGCATTTGTCGCGCAGTGGCAAGGCCAGCACGGCCTGCTTGAGCGCATAGGCCATCTGCTCCTCGGTAAAACGCGACTTCTTCACGCGCTGATTCCTCGTTTGGTAACGGGGCCCAGACGGCCGAAGTCCCTACTTTACGACGAGCCAGTTATCAGGGGCTGGGTCACGCCACACTCACATTGGCAATTAGGAATGCTTCGCCTCAGTCGCTCGCCGCGTGCCGCTCCGTAGAGAATGGAAGAAGCTGCTGCTCAGAGCTTCGCGACGCGCGCCTCATCGGCACCACTTTGGACGTAGCCGCGGGCTTGCGTAGTGCCGCCGCAACGCGATGTGCGAAGTGATTTGCGAGAAGGGGTGGTACCGCATTCCCGATCATCGAGTATGCATCGACGACGCCCACGCCTGCAAAAGAAAACCAGTCCGGAAAGGCTTGGACGCGCGCAGCTTCCCGAATCGTTATCGGCCGAGGCTCGAATGGGTGAATGTACCCGTAGGTGTCCTTTCCAATATGGGCTACCACCGTTTTGCACGGACGGGACGCAGACAACCTCTCAAGCCAATCACCATGTTGACCAGACCCATTCGAAAGATACCCCTCTCCTAGCAGGTGATGCTTCTCGTGCAAACCACTCGACATCTGCTCAAGAAGAAGTCGCAGCGCGAACGAGTCGTTCAACCGTTTAGCAACCTCCGCCGCTCGATCTCGTAGAGCATCATTCTTGGCACCAACCCCAAGCGCCTTCGCCATATCAGCAACCAGCGCAGATACTCTAGATAGGGACTCGGCCTGGGGAACCTTGAGATCCATCCACCGGACTCCTGGTGCCACTAGCTTATACAGCCTCGCATCATCTTCTCGCGGATTTCGATATATATGCGCATCCACTTCTCGCGACATCGCACCGGAGATCAAGCTTGGCTGACGAACCCAGCGCAGATAAGTCGCGGTCGCCACCTCAGCCCCTTCACCTATCGGATCAGCAACACTACTTACTGTCGACGTGTCGTTTCCCTGGTCACGGAACATCTTTGCAACGGGAAGGCCAGACAACGCCGAACCTAGCGTGACGTGTTCTGAGAATGAGGGGATTGCGAGAACGGCGCGCGGGTCGCCATCAGAGACCTCTGAGCTGATGCCACACATAATGTAGCGCTCTCGCGCTTGCGGCACAGCGTGACTTTTTGCTCGGACAATTTTTGCATCTACTTCGTAGTGTAGATCTTCGCATTCAAGCGAGTCGATGAGCTCTTCGAGCAATTCCGGTGCATTGAGCTCCCCATCCGGCGTGGCCAGTTTCGAAGCAAAGTTGGAAACATTCTCGAATAGGAATACCTTCGGCCGAAGTGCCTCGAGGAAGACAACGTAGCGATACATGAGCGCATTGCGCTCGTCGCCAAACTTGTTGGACGCCCATGCGTGTGCACCTTGATCGCGCAGCTCGCGAATCACAGCGCGACCGATTCGGCTGAAGCCCTTACACGGAGGCCCACCCAAAAGCACACTCACTCTTCGATTGCCGCTATAGAGCTCTCTCAGCTTCTTCGCGTTCTCGAGACAGAATTCGCTCCGCAACGTGAGGCGACCTGCGAACCATTCGATCCAGGCCTTACGAACAGAGGTTCCTGCGCTCGAGGACAGATAACCGTGAAGCGAGGCCATCCGTACTGCGTTTGGCTTATGTTGACCACGTCCGACGGCCTCCGCGGCAGCCTTCGTTCGATCGATCGCCTCCTGCCATTCGTCTGTGGCGGCTTTGCGATGGACCGGATCGGGACTCACCATGGAGGGCTTTACGCCGGACTTTTCGACAAGCAATTGCTCGGTCGTCCAAGGGAGGGAAGTTCCGTCGAGCCTGACCTCACGCAGCGATGCAAGATGAAGCTTACCCAAGATCGATTTACCCAGCGCGAGACTGAATACTTTGGCATCGACCTGCGCGATAGCACTCGCGTGCTCAGTCGATTCGCCTATGTGATCAAGTTTGGCTTGAAATGCCTCGTCCAGAGCTCTCAGCTTTGACACATATTCGTCGAAGCCGAGCTGCCTCAAACTCGCTCGAAGCTGGCCGTCTCGATGCGCTTCTGAGAAGTGCACAAGGTAGAAGAGGAGAGCCTCCGACCAGTGGTTGAACCATGCTAGATCAGCAAGCCGTGCGATCGGCAGTCGACTCCCTCGCGGCGCAGGATGGTTCGAGCGAAACACCTCGACTGCTGGCTTCCAATTGTCCATTGCCAGCACGGAACGGAAGGGCTTGTGCCCGCTCGGCTCCTGCAATGCGTCAAAACCTAAAGAAAGGCCGCCACAACCCGAGAAGAGATCGACGACATTCCAGACGGCTTGCGAAGCTTTCGTTTCCATCTTATATGTATACTTTAGTATTCAATTATTTTCAAATCTGGATGGCATCGCTGACGTGCTTAAGAGATGGTTATCCGGAACTTTTGTTCGATGAGACTCACAAGGCAGCCGAGCTCGTGAAAAAGCGCTTCTCGACCTCTAGCCAAATCTAACGTACTGGCGACGTGCGGTATGTCGGCCTTGGATACAAACACGTAGTCGAAGAACGACGCATCCATCTTGATGAGGTTTCGTGGGCTCGCCCGCTCAACATCGCCTCCCTGCGTCCTACTGCCCTTGGGCGGGATCATGTCTGCGGTTGCGAAACAATAGATCATCTGGGAGGTATCCCCGTTGGACTTGAGGCCCCACTTCTGTTCGCAGTACTCGTCACCGACCATATCGAAGAGTATCTTCCACATTGTACCCACGTGGAACACTTCCTTCAGGCGCGTCTTCGCACTAACGACAATTGCGTTTGAAGGATCCTCACGATCGTAGATCGCGAAATCGCATTCGATTGGAATCTTCAACACCTCTGCGTGCCCGGCAAGCTCGATGTTTCGCGTTAAACACAGTGCATCCTTCAGGCACGGTGGCGTGCCCTTATCGACCAGGATTCTGTCCTGTGACTCAAGCAACTTGGCCAGCCCATAGACGATGGCATTCACGAAGTTCTCGCCGTTGTTTTTAGCGTGCCCTTGAGACAGCGCGCTTCGAAAGCCCGTGAGGTTGATGAGATCTCCCACAAGGCGCCCCTCTAGATGGGCACCTAGATCAATCTCAAGGAGCAGCCTGGTGAGGTTCGAGAGAAGGAAAGTATGCGCTGCCTTGGTGGATCTGTCGCTTGCCAAGGCGGTAAGCTCCAGATCCATCAACGCTCGTACCGGCGCAAAGGCTTTCGCAACAGCGTGATCCCTTATTACGAGCTCGTCACGCAGCCATTTCAACACCATCCCATTAAAATTCGGTGTCGGCGCCTTTGAAGCGGTGCTGTACAACCTGGAAACAGCGCCCTGCCGGCCGGCCATCAGCGCACCCTCCGATCGATGTGAAGTTCCGCCACCCTCACCAACTCGGAAGTCTTCATCCCTAACGCATGTGCAATGCAGCTAAGAGTATTAACGGTGGGACTTTTGACACCCCGCTCTAGCAAGCTTATGTATGTGCGGTGCACACCAGCTGAAAAAGCTAGCTCCTCTTGCGACAGGCCAGCTTCAACTCGGAATGACGCGATTGCCGCGCCAACGGACTCGCTAATTGTTAATGATGACTTCATGCATCCCATGGTATGCATGAAGCACGTTATATTCTTCAGACTATAGTCTTCAAATATAAGTCGTGGTGATAAAAGATTACTTGCGCGGTCGATCTTAACCCGGAAAGCCACCGGCACCTGCTTTAAGGTGCCCACCCGAGCATCACCCGCACTTCGAATACCCACAATTCAAACAAGTCTGACACCCGTCCATCAGCACCAGCGCCTGCGTATTGCACTTAGCGCAGAGCGTGGCGCCAGCGGGGAAGCCGGAGGCGTTCATGTGGGCGGCTTCTGCGGCGGCTTGGGAAGCATCGCCGGCGGAGCCGGCTCCCACAGGGGCGGCCGCGGCGGCGGCCGGCGTTGCGGGCTTCGCGGCCTTCTCGTAGGCGGCACGCTTTTCGGCAATCAGCGCGCGGGTCGCGTCGCTCATTTCCGGGTCGTGGATCAGGCCGATCGACTTCATGTGCTGTTCGACCACCGCGCCGATCTCGGCGACGATGCTGGGCATGTAGACGCCGCCGGCCTTGAAGTAGCCGCCGCGCGGGTCGAAGACCGCCTTGAGCTCTTCGACAATAAACGTCACGTCGCCACCCTTGCGGAAGACGGCGGACAGAATTCGGGTGAGCGCCACGATCCACTGGAAGTGGTCCATGTTCTTCGAGTTGATGAACAGCTCGAAGGGGCGACGCTGCTCGTGCTTGGTGCCGGCGTTCAGGACGATATCGTTGACGGTGACGTACAGCGCATGCTCGAAGAGCGGCGACTTGATCTTGTACGTGCTGCCGACGAGGGTCTCCGGTCGTTCCAGGCTTTCGTGCATCTGGATGACTTCGGCCACGGGCGCGGCTTCTTTCACCGGCACGGGCGCGGGGGCCGGAGCGGCCTTGTCCTCGGGCTTGACTACGTTATAGCCCTTGATCTTCTTTTCGATCTTGATCGCCATGACTCTTCTCTTATAGGTATCCCGCCCGGCGCGATCGCCGGGCGGGATGGGTGCTACTTACTTACGACGGCCACGAACGGCGCTCTTGCGTGCCGACGTACGACCGGTCTTGCTGGCAGTGGACCTCTTGACCGCCTTGGGGGCGGTCTTCTTGCTGGCGGCCTTGCGGACCGTCTTCTTTACAGCTGCGACGCGACCGGCGCTCTTGCGAGCTACCTTGGCCACGCCCTTCTTGACGGCCTTGCGAGCCGCCGAGACCTTCTTCGCCACGCGACCGGCTGCCTTCTTGACCGTCTTGCGGACGGCGGCGGCCTTCTTCACGACACGACCGGCTGCCTTGCGGGCAACCTTCTTGACCGCGACTGCCTTACGGGTCGAACCCTTCTTGGCGACCTTGCGAGCCGGCGCCTTCTTGACAGCCTTCTTGACCGCGACTTTCTTCACGGCCTTCTTGGCGGCGACCTTCTTGGCGGCAACCTTCTTGACCGCTGCCTTCTTCACGGCGGCCTTCTTGGCCGGCGCCTTCTTCGCAGCGACCTTCTTGGCAGCCACCTTCTTCACGGCGGCCTTCTTGACAGCCTTCTTGACGACAGCCTTCTTGGCAGCGACCTTCTTCGTCGCCGCCTTCTTGCCGGCAGCCTTCTTCGGAGCGGCCTTCACCGCTGCCTTCTTCGCAGCGGCCTTCTTCGGCGCCGCTTCAGCCGGAGCAGCCTTGGCCGGAGCAGCCTTGCGGGTTGCCTTCTTCGCAGCCTTCTTGGCCGGAGCCGGCGTCTCCACCGGAGCAACCTCGGCAACGGCCGCCTTCTTCACCGGCGCCTTGCGAGCCTTCTTGACGACCGGCTCGGGCGAGACGTAGTCGGGCTCGCTGTAGTGATCGACCGAGACCGGGGACGCATCTTCGACCGGCGCCGAGGTCGGCTCGATGGTCTTGATGGCGACCGGCTTCTTCTTGACGACCTTCTTGGCGACGACCGGCGACGGCGTCACTTCGGCGGTGACATTCGTCTCCGCTTCGGGCGTGTCGCTGGTGTCATTGGTGTCGATATCGGGCAGCTCACCCTCGACAACCTGGTTTTCATTGGACATGTTTTTCCCTCTCCGCGGGGTCAGAACTTACCGTAATAGCCTTCCTTCAAAGCATCGAAGAGGTTCGCGGCGGTGTGCATTTCACCGTCGTATTCGACTTCTTCGTTACCCTTCAGTTCGACAACGCTACCGTCTTCCAATTCGAAGCGATAGAGGGTGTTCTCCAGGTCGGTTTCTTTTACGAGCACGCCCTGGAATGCGGCGGGGTTGAAACGGAAGGTAGTGCAGCCCTTCAGACCCTGCTTATGGGCGTACATATAGATGTCCTTGAAGTCCTCGTACGGATAATCCGTCGGGACGTTCGCGGTCTTGGAAATGGAGGAATCGATCCACTTCTGCGAGGCCGCCTGGATGTCTACGTGTTCTTTCGGGCTGATGTCGTCGGCGGAGACGAAGTAATCCGGCAGGCGGGTCTTCGGGTCGTCGGAGAACGGCAGCGCGTCGCCGTTGATCAGCGCGCGGTAGGCCAGCAGCTCGTAGCTGAAGACCTCGACCTTTTCCTTCGACTTCTTCCCTTCGCGGATCACATTGCGGGAATAGTGGTGCGCAAAGCTGGGCTCGATGCCGTTGGAGGCATTGTTGGCCAGGCTCAGCGAGATCGTGCCGGTGGGCGCGATGGACGAGTGGTGGGTGAAGCGCGCGCCGGTCTCGGCCAGGGCGTCGACCAGCTCCGGGGCCACTTCGGCCACGCGCTGCATGTAGCGGGAGTACTTGGCGTGCAGCGCGCTGCCGCGGATGCTCTGGCCGACCTTCCAGCCGTCCTTGACCATCTCCGGGCGCTTGCGCAGCATCTCGGCGGTCACGGTGTACTCGCGCGACAGGACGGGCGCCGGGCCCTTTTCCTTGGCCAGCTCCAGGGCGACTTCCCAGCCGGCGATCGCCATCTCGCGGGAGACTTCCTCGGTGAAGGCGACCGCGTCGGCGTTGCCGTAGCGCATCTTCAGCATGGTGACCGTGGAGCCCAGGCCGAGGAAGCCCATGCCGTGGCGGCGCTTGGACAGGATCTCTTCGCGCTGGCGCGCCAGCGGCAGGCCGTTGATCTCGACCACGTTGTCGAGCATGCGGGTGAACACGCGGACCACTTCGCGGTACTCGTCCCAGTCGAACCGGGCCTTGGGGCCGAACGGATCGCGGACGAACACGGTGAGGTTGATCGAGCCCAGCAGGCAGGAGCCGTACGGCGGCAGCGGCTGCTCGCCGCAGGGGTTGGTCGCGCGGATGTGCTCGCACCACCAGTTGTTGTTCATCTCGTTGACGCGGTCGATGAGGATGAAACCCGGCTCGGCGTAGTCATACGTCGAGACCATGATCATGTCCCACAGGTGACGCGCACGGATGTGGCCGTAGATCTTGCAGGCGACCAGGCCGTCCTCACGGGTGACGTAGTTTTCCTTGGTCGGCCACTCGCGCCAGATGACCTTGGCGGCGTCGTTGAGGTCGATCTCGTCCTGTTCCTTCACGTGCACCGGGAAGACGGTCGGCCAGTCCTGGTCGTTTTCGACCGCTTCCATGAAGCCGTCGGTGATCAGCAGCGACAGGTTGAACTGGCGCAGGCGGCCGTCTTCGCGCTTGGCGCGGATGAATTCCTTGGCGTCCGGATGCGCGATGTCGAACGTGCCCATCTGCGCACCGCGGCGACCGCCGGCGGAGGAGACGGTGAAGCACATCTTGTCGTAGATATCCATGAACGACAGCGGGCCCGACGTGTGGGCGCCGGCGCCGGAGACGTAGGCGCCGCGCGGGCGCAGCGTCGAGAACTCGTAGCCGATGCCGCAACCGGCCTTCAGCGTCAGGCCCGCTTCGTGCACCTTCTCGAGGATGTCGTCCATCGAGTCGTGGATGGTGCCCGAGACGGTGCAGTTGATCGTGGAGGTGGCCGGCTTGTGCTCGAGCGCGCCAGCGTTGGACGTGATGCGGCCGGCGGGAATGGCACCGCGGCGCAGGGCCCAGAGGAAACGCTCGAACCAGTGTGCGCGCAGCTCGTCGGTGGCTTCGACATCGGACAGTGCGCGGGCGACGCGCTGGTAGGTGCCGTCCACCGACTCGTCGACGGGGTTGCCCGACTTGGCCTTCAGGCGGTACTTCTTGTCCCAGATGTCGTACGAGGCGGGCTGAAGCGGAATGGCCGCGGTCTCAAGCCCCATGGCTTGCGCACGTGCAGTGCTCATGTATGTGTCGTCCTCGAGTCTAGGCCCTTGTAGGCCTCTTATTGGCTTGCGTTGACGCAACCACTCGACAGCTCTCCCCCCGGAGCCTCTGCCGACCATCCGTGCTCCCTCCGCCGGCCCTCCCGAAAAGCCTTTGCCGACGATGGTTTGTACTGAGAACCTGAGTAACCGCAGCACCAGCGCTAGGTAACAAGGGAACCTGGGAACACAAGATGTTGTGGTTACGACCGGAGTGAACCTTAAACCCGGAGAGGGTCGAAGTAAAGTGTCGGTGATGGCTGTCGCACGGTTTGAAACTCACAGGCGCCCGGATGGTCGAAGGCGTCGAAATCCCCGTTTCAGTGACACAACAAGGAGTTCCTGTATGCCCGCCAGCGCTCTTCGGCGAACCAAGATTTTCTCCGTCGTCGCGACCCTGGGTTTTGCCCTGGCCGCGCCCGCGTTTGCCGCCATCCCGCCGACGATCGACGGTCAGCCGATGCCTTCACTGGCACCGATGCTGGCGAAGGTGACGCCGGCGGTGGTGAACATCTCGACGAAGACCCGCGTGCGCGCACGCGATCCGTATTTCGACGATCCGCTGTTCCGCCAGCTGTTCGGCAACCAGGGGGTTCCCCGCGAACGGGTGGAGCAGAGCCTGGGCTCGGGCGTGGTGATCGATGCCGATAAAGGCTATGTCCTGACCAACCACCATGTCGTCGGGGGCGCGGACGATATCACGGTCACGCTGCAGGATGGTCGCGACTTCAAGGCGAAGCTGCTCGGCAGCGACCCGGAGACGGACGTCGCAGTGCTGCAGATTCCCGCCGAGCGCTTGCAGGCGCTACCGATCGCGGATTCGTCGGCGCTGCGCGTCGGTGATTTCGTGGTGGCCGTGGGCGATCCCTTCGGCCTCGGGCAGACGGCGACGTCGGGCATGGTCTCGGCCCTGGGTCGTTCGGGCCTGGGTAAGGGCTTCCAGAACTTCATCCAGACCGATGCCTCGATCAACCCAGGTAACTCCGGCGGCGCGCTGGTGAACCTGCGCGGCGAGCTGGTCGGCATCAATTCGATGATCTTCACGCCCTCCGGCGGCAATGTCGGCATCGGCTTCGCCATTCCGACCGACCTGGCGACCGGGGTGATGAAGCAGCTGCTGTCGTACGGCAAGGTGCGACGCGGCAACCTCGGCGTGGAGGTGCAGGACATCACCCCGCGTATCGCCCAGGCGCTGAAGCTGAAGGACGCGAACGGCGCCGTGGTCACGCGGATCAACGAGGGCTCGCCGGCGGATGGCGCGGGGCTGCAGACCGGCGACGTGCTGACCGCGATCGACGGCAAGCCGGTGCGCTCGGCGCAGGATGTGCGCAATACGGAAGGCCTGATGCCGCTCGGCGCCCGGGTGAAACTGTCGGTACGCCGCGAGGGCGCATCCCGCGATGTGGAGGCGACGATCGCCGCCGTCGCCATCGCCTCGGTGGACGGCGGCAAGGTGGATCCGCGCCTGGCCGGGGTGACCTTGAGCGATCTCACTGCGGATCAGAAAGCCGGCGGCGGGTTTGGCGTGGTGCTGAGCGGGGTGAAGCGCGGCTCGGCGGCCGCGGCGGCGGGGTTGAAGGATGGCGATATCGTGGTGGGGATACAGCAGAGGAAGGTGACGTCGGTGAAGGGCTTGCCGCTGGGGGCGGGGTTGGCGGGGAGGCAGTTGCTGCTGACTGTGGTGCGTGATGATTCTGTGTATTACGCGGTGTTGTAGGGCCTGTCGCCGATGAATCGGCTCCCACATGGAGCGCGCGCCCGCTTCCTGTGGGAGCCGCTTCAGCGGCGATAAGCTTCTCCATGCAAACGCCCCACAGCAGCAACCAGCTTTGTGTGAGAGCAACCAGCTCCGTGTGGGAGCCGATTCACCAGCTCCGTGTGGGAGCCGATTCATCGGCGATGCTCTCCTAACAAAATCCCCCCACCCTTCCCGACAGCCTACGTTCTGTTTCACCCCGGCAGGATGCCGATTGACGTCAAAGGGTGCGCCCGGGCCCTCAATAGCCCACAATTGCGCCCCAATGCCCAACCCCGCTTCCGTCCCGAGGTTCTTGCCGTCCATGTCTCTCCGTCTTGCGCGACTGTTTACCGCCACGCTGATCGGCCTTAGCGCCTCTGCAACCCTTTTCGCCGCCGACACCGCCCTGGTGTGGCGTGGCGATATCACCACCGCGCGCGGCGTGGTCATCGATGTCGCCAAGGCCTGGGAGAAATCCGGCAAGGGCAAGTTCGAACTGCAGCCGTTCAATACCGCTTCGGGTATCGACGCCGTCGCCAAGGGCACAGCGGATATCGCCGGTTCGGCGCGTCCGGGTGTCGGTGCCGCCGAGCAGTCGCTCACCTTCACGCCGGTGGCGTGGGACGCCCTGGTGATGGTCACCTACCCGTCCAACCCGGTGAGCAACATCACGCTCAAGCAGCTCCATGAGATCTACATGGGGCACATCACGAACTGGAAGGACCTCGGCGGCGCCGATCTCCCGATCAACCTCTACGCCGTGGCCAGCCCGGCCGACGGCGTCGAATACAGCATGCGTCGCCTGCTGTTCGGACGCGGCAACCAGCCCGTCGCCGCACCGCGTCTCTACGTCAACGTGGCCAAGCTCGAAGAGGGCGTGACCCTCGACAAGCAGGGTCTCGGCGCGACCACGCTCGCGGGCGTGGCCACGAACAAGAAGGTGAAGATCCTGCAGATCGACGGCGTCACGCCGTCGGCCTCGACGGTGGCCAGCGGTGCCTACCCGCTGTACAGCGAGATCTACCTGGTCACCAACGACACCAGCCCGAAGGCGGCCGAGATCAAGGAATTCCTTGCCTTCGTCACCTCCAGCACGGGTAGCTCGCTGCTTCGTTCGCACAGCCTGGTGCCGTACGCCGACGGCGCGTCCCTCGCCGCGGGCGATGCCGCCCGTCGCGCGAAGATCGCTTCCACCGTCGGTACGCGCGCCAACGTGGGCGAGCCGATGACCACCGCACCGACGGCCGTCGCCGCCGCTCCGGCCGCCGCGAAGGAAGTCGCTATCGCCAAGGCCGAGACCAAGGGCAAGGGCGCCAAGGCAGCGAAGGAAGCCAAGGGCTCCGCCGCGAGCACGGCTGAGCCGTCGCAGTTCGCCAAGGTCGTCGCCAGCGTCAGCACCTCGGCGCACATGGGCTTTGCCGGCGTCCACGCGGAAGCGTTCTCGAACTCCGACAACGCCAAGATCGGCGGCAAGTTCGCCAAGGTCCTCGCCGACGCCGTCACGGTGAAGGGCAAGATCTCGGCCAAGCCGGCCGCGCCGATCGACAGCTCCGAGAAGTCGAACAAGATCGACACGCCGAAGGTGAGCGAGGCCAAGCCGGCCAAGGCCGCCGCTGCCGCCAAGCCGGAAGCCAAGGCCGCCGTGGCCAAGGCCGCCCCGAAGGCCGCTGCGTCGGCGCACACCTATAAGGTGTCGACCGGCGACACGCTGTATTCCATCGCCAAGAAGAACGCGGTGGACGTGAACCAGTTGCGCGCCATGAACGGCCTGAAGGACAACAATGTCCATCCGGGCCAGGTGCTGAAGGTCAGCGCACGCTGAGGGAGCGCCCCATGGCCGTCCGCGCCGTCTCCCTCGACCTCGACGATACCCTGTGGCCGGTTCTGCCGGCCCTGATCGAGGCCGAGCATGTCGTGGACCGCTGGCTCCGCCACCACCATCCCGATGTCGCAAACGCATGGCCTATCGAGGCCATGCGTGAGCTTCGCGAGCAGATCGCCCGCGACAACGCCCACCTCTCCCACGACTTCAGCGAACAGCGGCGGATGACCATCCGCGCGGCCTTCGCGCACTGCGGCATCGACGATGCCCCGGTGGACGAACTCTGGCGGCTCTACTTCGCCGCCCGGAACAACGTGGAGCTCTACCCCGACAGCCTGCCGGCTCTCGAACGCATCGCGCACCGCGTGCCCATCGTCAGCATCTCCAACGGCAACGCCGACCTGGAGATCATCGGCCTGCACCACCTCTTCCATACACGCATCAGCGCGGGCGGATTGGGCGTGGCCAAGCCGGATGCCCGTATTTTTCTGGCGGCCGCCGAAGCCCTGGGTGTCGAGCCCGGCGAGATTCTGCATGTCGGCGACGATCCCGTGCTAGACGTCGTGGGCGCACGCCAGGCAGGACTGCGGACCGTCTGGCTCAATCGCACGGCTGAGGTGTGGTCGCACGGACCGGCGCCCGACCTGGAGTTCCCCGACATGACGCATTTGGCCGATTGGGTAGAAGCGTCGGCGCTTACGGACGGCTAGAATAGCGGCACACCGATTGCACTATTCTATTGACGCGGTTGCCAACGACCGCGAGGCACGGGAGGCCTGATGTCGTCACTGATCGAACGCAAGTCCGGAAAACGTATCGCCATTCCCATCGAGACCGTCGATGTGGCAGGCATGTCGGCGGCCGAAGGGCGGCTCGGGGCAATGCATCGTCAGTGGTTGGTTTCCACCGCGTTCCGGCCGACGCCGGGCGCGATCCTCGTGCTGCCGGATGCCAAGGGCGCGATCGAACGCATCCTGGTCGGCGTCGACCGCGCCGATCCCATTGCCGCACTCGGCTCCCTGCCCACCCGGCTTCCCGAAGGTCTGTACGAGTTCGCTGACGAAGGCGTGGTCGACGACCGCGACCTGCTCGCGCTCGGCTGGGCACTCGGCGCCTACCGCTTCGATCGTTACCGCACGCGCGCCCGGCCGCCGGCACAGCTGGTGGTCGACGCCGCGACGCTGCGCTCGGTGCAGCCGGTGATCGATGCGACCGCCCAGGTCCGCGACCTGGTCAACACGCCCACCGAAGACATGGGCCCCGAACATCTCTCCGCCGCCATCCACGCACACGCCACCGAGCACAAGGCGAAGGTGCAGGAATGGGTCGGCGACGAACTGCTCGCCGCGAACTTCCCGACCATTCACGCGGTAGGCCGCGCAAGCCATCGCGCGCCGCGCATGATCGAGCTCACCTGGGGCAAGAACTCCAATCCGAAGCTGGTGATCATCGGCAAGGGCGTCTGCTTCGACACCGGCGGCCTGGACATCAAGCCATCGGACGGCATGCGCTGGATGAAGAAGGACATGGGCGGCGCCGCGCATGCGATCGCCCTGGCCGGCCTGGTGATGCAGGCACGCCTGCCGGTGCGCCTCACCCTGCTGGTGCCGGCTGTCGAGAACGCGATCGCCGGCAATGCGATGCGACCGGGCGATGTGATCAAGACCCGCGCCGGCCACACGGTGGAAGTGGACAACACCGATGCCGAAGGCCGCCTGGTGCTGTGCGACGCGATCGCCTACGCGGTGGAACAGGCGCCGGATCTGATCGTCGATTTCGCCACGCTTACCGGCGCGGCACGCGTCGCGCTCGGTCCCGAGCTGCCCGCGCTGTTCACCAACCGCGACCAGCTCGCCGACCATGTGATCGGTGCCGCGGAACTCGTCGGCGACCCGCTGTGGCGCCTGCCGCTGTGGCGTCCGTACCGTCGCATGCTGGAGTCGTACGTGGCGGACTTCGCCAACGCCGGCCCCTCACGCCACGCCGGCGCCGTCACCGCCGCGCTCTACCTCGAGCGTTTCGTCCCCGAGAGCCAGAACTGGATGCACCTGGACACTTACTCGTGGAACGACACCGACCGCCCGGCCCATCCGCGCGGTGGTGAAGCGCAGGGTTTGCGTGCGTTCTATCGGTTCCTCTCCGAGCGCTATTCCTAAAAGGAAAGCCCGCTACCGCGTGCGGTTCCATGTGGGAGCCGGCTATCGCCGGCGATCCCGCACCTTGTAGGAGCCGGCTATTGCCGGCGATCCCGCACCTTGTGGGAGCCGGCTATCGCCGGCGATCCCGCGGCAGCGGGCCAACTCGCTGCAACCTGGCAATCGCCGATGAATCGGCTCCCACACAAAGCTAAGGTTCCAACCGGACACCTTGTAGGACCGGACACCTTGTGGGAGCCGGCTATTGCCGGCGATCCCGCGGCAGCGGGCCAACTCGCTGCAACCTGGCAATCGCCGATGAATCGGCTCCCACACAAAGCTAAGGCTCCAACCGGACACCTTGTAGGAGCCGGCTATTGCCGGCGATCCCGCGCCTTGTGGGGGCCGGCTATCGCCGGCGATCCCGCGGCAGCGGGCCAACTCGCTGCAACCTGGCAATCGCCGATGAATCGGCTCCCACATAAAGCAGGGCTCCAACCGGACGCGGGCTTACTCGTCGCGCTCGCTCTTGGTCGCTTCAGCGCGCTGCGTCCTCACCGCAACGACCGCGCGTAGATTTCGCTCCAGCTCCGCGAGCGACAGCGGAAAGTACGCGTCATCCTGATCGCTCACCTGCCAGCTGTGTATTCGCTTCGCCGTCGCGGCCACGCCGGAGGACACCAGCGCCGCGCGCACGTCGTCCGGATCCAGATCCGTCGCCTGCAGGATCAGCTGCCAAAGCCAGTTCATGCGCTGGGGGTCGACACCGCGCGTCATCGGCGGTCGCGTGTACTCGCGCGACGGCGCTTCGAAATCGCTCATGGGAGATCCCTGTTTGGCCGGTACGAGGCGATTATGGCATTGGCCATCGCCCTCGCAATGCGAATTCGCACGTTTTCGCGGCAACCTGCTGGCGAGCCTCGGCGTCGACAAGGTCACGGTGGTCGCTCATTCGATGGGCGGCATCATCGGCACGCGCTGCACGCTGATGTATCCGCAGGGCGTGGAGAAGCCGGTGCCGGTCGACCCGCTCGGCCTGGAAGACTGGCAAGCCAAGGCTGCACCCGAACGGTTCTATCAGGCCCTGGACCACGTGTGGAACCCCGCTGTGTGTGGGAGCCGCTTCAGCGGCGAAAGGCATCGCCGCTGAAGCGGCTCCCACATAGGGCAGTTGCTCCCACACAGGGCAGTGGCTTCCACACACAGGGCAACAGCCCCCACACAAGGCAGCGGCCGCGCACATCACAACCGGGCTCTACTGCACGAACGAAATCTCGCGCTGCATGGGGCGGATGACGTAACCGACGGGCATCCACCCGCCACTCCCCGGCGCCAGCGACACGGTCTCGAAGAGCACCGCCCTGGCGAACTGCGCCACGAAGATCACGTTGAGGTAATCGCCGGCGGGCAAACCGACCGGATCGCGAACGCGGGTGACTTCGAACCACTCGCGGCTGATCAACGCGCCGCGATCGATGCGAATCTTCCGCAGGTATCGAACCCATTCCGAACGCGGCACCAGCCGCTGCATCATCGCGCCGGCCTCGAGCCACATGGCATCGGGACGGCGCGCCGCGTTGGACAGTTGCACCCAGTGCGTGGCATTGGCGACGGCGTTGTCGAGCGAGTTCGGCTGCGGACCCAGTCGAGGTTCGTGGGCGACGGTGAGCATCGCCCCGAGGGCGTTCGTTCCCGACAGCCGGGGCGCTGGGACTTTTCGTACGACTGCGCTCGCCGGGGCCATGGGTCGCCTCCACCTTCTCGTGGCGTCCAGCTTCGGGCGGTCGCCCCGCCCTGCCAAGTCGGCCGGATGGAATACGGCGGTTGGTGGAGGCAGTTGGTGGAGGCAGGAGTGGGTATGGCAGGGTGTGGGTGTGGCCGTGTGTGGGAGCCGCTTCAGCGGCGATAGGGGGCTCGCCTAATCCTGGCCCGCTGGCGCGGGATCGCCGCTGAAGCGGCTCCCACAAGGGCTTCTACAGGGGCTCCACAAAGGGCTCCAAGGGGCTCCAAGGGCTCCAAGGGCTCCAAGGGCTCCAAGGTTCCACAAGGGTTCCTACGACATTGCTGGATGCGGTTGTGGAAGGGATCGAGGATTCAGAGCGCTGAGCGGCGGCCGAAGGCCAGCACGTCGGAGGTGTAGGTTTCGACCACCAGGCTGAAAGGCTGGTTGGCTTCGGTGAAGAGAACGGCGCGATGCCGCAGCAACTCGTGCGGGATCGCCAGCGGTCCCTTGATGGCCGGAGGCAGCGGTGCGTCCATCTCCCAGCCCCTGGGTAGCGGCGACCACAGCAGGTCGGCGCTGATCGTCTGGCGGCGGAAGTGCAGCCCCTGGACGACCTTGCCGAAGGGCTGGTCTGTGCTGTCGAGGATCTGGTTCATGTCCGCGGTGAGCCGCGAGGGGACATACCAGTTGTCGGCCTCGGAGAGCACGTGCTCGCCGCAGGTCAGCTGCACGCGGCGGTACTTCACCGGCTCGTCGGGACCGATGCCGAGGGTCTGCCGGTCCTCGGCCGGGAGCGGCTTGTCCTGCCCCTTCACCCGACGGGCGAGGATCTTCGCGTCGCCGGCCAGGGCGTGATCGCCGCACCAGCGCTCCAGCGTGAGCGTCGCGCTCGGGTGGCTGAGCAGGTCGGCGTTGAGCGTTTCCAGCAGCGCGAGTGCCTGCGTGCGCGAGGCGACATCGTCGGAGAACGCCTCACGCGCATGCGCCGACGGCGCCGCTGTGACGGCCATGACGGCCAGGCTTCCCGCGGCGATGAAGGTGCGTGTGCTGGTCATGTGGCTAGAGTCCCTTGGCCGCCTGGGCCACCGCGCGGAAAAGCGCGCGACCCTTGTTCATGGTTTCCTCCCACTCGGCGGCCGGGTCGGAGTCGTACACGACCCCGCCACCGGCCTGCACGTGCAGGCGGCCGTCCTGGATCACGGCGGTGCGGATCGCGATCGCGGTATCCGCGTCACCCCACCAGCCGAGCCAGCCGATCGCGCCGGCGTAGATGTTGCGCTTGAAGGGCTCCAGCTCCTGGATGATCTCCAGCGCGCGGATCTTCGGCGCGCCGCTCACGGTGCCTGCCGGGAACGTCGCCTTGATGACATCCATGTAGGAGAGGTCGTCGCGGATATCGCCTTCGACCTGGGACACGATGTGCATGACATGCGAGTAGCGCTCGACGACGAAGGACTCGGAAAGCTCCACCGTACCGGTCTTGCTCACGCGGCCGACGTCGTTGCGACCGAGGTCGATCAGCATGAGATGCTCGGCGCGCTCCTTCGGATCGGCGAGGAGCTCGGTCTCCAGCGCGACGTCTTCCACCTCGTTGGCACCGCGGCGACGCGTGCCCGCGATAGGACGCAACACCACGCGACCGGCCTTCAGCCGCACGAGGATCTCCGGCGACGAACCGACGATCTGCGTCGGCCCCATGTCGATGAAGAACATGTACGGCGAGGGATTCATCGCACGCAGGGCGCGGTAGACATCCACCGGCCGCGCGTTGAAGCCGACGCTCAGGCGCTGCGACGGCACGACCTGGAAGATATCGCCGGCACGGATGTATTCCTGCGCCTTGCGCACGACTTCCTCGTACTCCTCGCGGGTGAACGAGGATTTGAAATCGGATTCGTCGATCGCCGCCGGCTGCAGCATCTGCGGGTACGACACGCCACCCTGGCGCAGACGGAAGGCCAGCGCATCCAGACGCCGCGACGCATCGGCATACGCCTGCGGCTTCGACGGATCGGCATGGACGATTAGGTACAGGCGGCCCTTGAGGTTGTCGAACACGGCCACTTCGTCGGCGAGCATCAGCAGGACATCGGGCGTGCCGAGTTCGTCGTGCTTGTCCCACTGCGCCAGGCGCTCTTCGATATAGCCGATCGTTTCGAAACCGAAGTAGCCGACCAGGCCACCGGTGAAGTCGGGAAGGCCCGGCAGCTTCGGTACGTCGTACTGCTTGCGCAGCACTTCGATCTCGGCGAGCGGATCGTCCAGATGACGACGCTCCACGACCTCGCCGCACTCTTCCACTTCCAGCTCATGCCCGCGCAGGCGATACACGCGCCGCGCCGGCAGGCCGATGATGGAATGACGTCCCCAGGTGGCGCCGCCCTCGACCGATTCGAACAGGAAGGTATACGGGCCATCGGCCAGCTTCAGGTACACCGACAGCGGCGTGTCGAGGTCGGAAAAGACCTCGCGCACCAGCGGAATGCGCGTATGGCCCTGGGCGGCGTAGGCATCGAATTGTTCGCGGGAAATCATTCGGGGCGTCGCATCGGGTGGGGTTAATAGCCGATTGTAGGATATCGGGACGCCCGACTGCCCTCCTGTGGGAGCCGATTCATCGGCGATTGCCAAGCTGCCACCTTTCTGTGGGAGCCGATTCATCGGCGATAGCCAGGTTGCCACCTTTCTGTGGGAGCCGATTCATCGGCGATAGCCAGATTGCCGCATACCCCATTCGCCGCTGAAGCGGCTCCTACAGAGAGCTGGCCCCACGGTAGCGCTTACGCCAGGCGCTGCCTTGGCAATCCTTTCAGGTGCAGCGTAAACGCTACGCCGCCCTCGATATTCCGCGCGCTCGCGCTGCCCTGGTGGCGCTCGGCGACCAGCCGGACCACGTACAGCCCCAGGCCCAGATGCGGCGCATCGCCCGGCGTGGCCTTGTCGCGCAGGCTTACCAGCGAGTCGAACAGGCGGCCCTGCATGGCCGCCGGCAGCGAAGGACCCTCGTTGGCCAGTTCCACGTCCGCACCCTCGGCGGTAGGCGTGAGCGTGATGCGCAGCCAGCCGCCCGCCGGGGTGAACGACAAGGCGTTGTCGAAAAGCTTGTCCAGGGCCTGCGCGATCAATTCCGGCGAGACGTGCATCGGCACCGGGCCGGCCGGCAAGACGGCTTCGAGCGTGCGGTCGCCGGCCAGGCCGCGATAGCCGTCCGCGCAACCACGCACGATATCGGCGAGGTTCACGTCTTCCGCTTCGGCCGAGGCGATCGCGCGCTCCATCCGGCTCGCTTCGCTCATCGCGCGAACCAGCGCGCCCAGTCGCGCCACGCCGTCCCTCGCCCGCGCGAGATACGGTTCGGCCTCGGCCGGCAGGCCGGCGTGATCGAGGTTATCCAGCGACGACTTGACGATCGCCAGCGGCGTATTCAGCTCGTGCGACAACTTGGAGGCCAGCGTGCGCAGATAGTCCGTATACCCGCCCACCACCTCGAACAGCCGCGCGAAGCTGCGCGCGAGGTCGCCCAGTTCGTCCGTGGCGTCGATCAGCGGGAACGGGCCATCCAGACGGCCATCGTTGTCCTGCGCGCGCTCCGCTGCATTGCGCAGGCGGCGCAGGCGGAAGGTGAGCCGTGTAGCGAACAGGAGCAGCACACCGCCGGCGATCAGTAACACGGCGAAACTCGTCAGCAGCAGGCCGAACAAGGCGCGGTTGGCCAGCAGCGGCACCGCGCGGCTGGGTTGCTCGAGCAACACCGCGCCACGCAGCTTGCCGCCGGCCTGGACCGGCAAGGCGGCGGCGAGCACCACGCTGCCGCGCGCTTCGCCGGCACGCCAGGTGGTGGCCGGCTTGCCCTGCAGCGCTTCGCGAACTTCCGGCAGGTCCAGGCGCGGCGCGTCTTCGGTCCAGCCACCTTCGTCGTCCAGGCGCGTCGCCAGCAGCGAGCGATACACCAGCGAGGCGAACCAGCCCGGACGCTCGGACGCCGGAAGGTCAGGCAGGTCGAGCTTGCCGCTCTGCGCAATCAGCCAGGCATCGGGCGAGAGCACGCGCACACGCACACCGTCCGGAGCGAGCCGCGCCAGCTCCTGCGAGAGCGGTGCGGAGAAGTCGAGCAAGGGCCGCGCTTCGGCGGTAAGCGGTTCGCTGTCGCCATCGGCGGCGATATGCACGCCGATGCCGAGACGATCGAGCCGCAGTCCGCGCGGCAGGCGGAATTCCGCGCGGAAGCCGCTGCCATCTTCCTGCCACTGCGCGTTGATGCGATCGGGCAGCACGCCGGCCTCGGGGTCGAGCGCGATCGCGGTGGTCGCGCCGGGCGCTGCGCTGGCCATGAGGTAGCGCTGCGCGTCGTCCGCGCTGGCGATGGAAACGATGAGATGGTCGGCATTGAGCGCAAGGCGATCGCCGGCATCGGCCCGCCGGCGCTGGGTGGCGCGCACATCGATGTAGAAGTACAGCCAGTGATCGTCCTCGGCGAGCATCACCCGGGCGTTCTTGCCGAAGTTCTGCGCCCAGGGGCTCAGCGAAGCCCAGTCATCGGCGTAACCATCCATGGTGATGGCGGTAGGCGTGTGCTGGATGTACCAGGCCTTGCCGGCTGGCGGCAACGGCGCGTCGACGACGACCAGGCTGCGCGCGAGCGCGCGCCCGGAGGCGACCAGCGCCTGCGCCTGCCCTTCGCGCAGCAGCGTTTCCATCTGGCGCACGTACAACCACCCGGCCACAGGCAAGGCCAGCGTGCAAAGGGCGACCAAAAGCAGTTTCTGCCGAAGACTCAATGCTTGACCTCATGGAACGAGCTTCACCGTCGGAACAGGCTTTACCGTGGAACCGGCTTTACCTTCTGGGAGCAGGCTTTACCTTGTGGGAGCAGGCTTTACCTTGTGGGAGCAGGCTTTACCTTGTGGGAGCAGGCTTTACCTTGTGGGAGCCGCTTCAGCGGCGATCCCGCGGCAGCGGGCCAGCTCACCGCACCCCAGATATCGCCGCTGAAGCGGCTCCCACACGGGCCGGCTCCCACACGGGCCAGCTCCCACGCGGGCCAGGTCGCCGCACTCCGGATATCGCCGCTGAAGCGGCTCCCACACGGAGCAGGCGGCCGTCTTGGGTGGGTCCCTAACCATCCCTAGCCATCCCTGACCATCACGAGGTCCAGCGGTAGCCGACGCCATGCACCGTCTCGATCGCGTCGAACTCGGGCGCCAGCGCGATGAACTTCTTGCGGATGCGCTTGATGTGCGAGGTGATCGTCGCGTCGTCGACGACCAACTCGGCTTCGCGCATCAGCTGGTCGCGATTCTTCACGTGCCCGGGAAAACGCACCAGCGTATGCACCATCCAGAACTCGGTGACGGTGAGCGGAATCTCGATGCCGTTCCAGAGAATGCGCATGCGCTCGGACTCGAGCTTCAGCGGACCATGCTCGATCACCGTCTCGCTCGACGCCGGCGTCTTCAGCGATTCGATGCGACGAAACAGCGCTGCGATGCGCGCTGCGAGCTGATGCAGGCTGGTGTCTTTCGACAGGTAGTCGTCGGCGCCAAGGCGCAGGCCGGAGATGACGTCGAAATCCGAATCGCGCGCGGTGAGGAAGATGATCGGCAGCGTGGCCGACTTCGCACGCAGTTCGCGGCAGAGGTCGAAGCCGCCCTCCGGCTCGTCGCCCAGGCCGATGTCGATGATGACCAGTTCCGGCAGACGCATGGCGAAGGCCATGGAGGCTTCGCCGCGTGAGCCGTAGCCGCGGGCCTCGTAGCCGAAACGGTTGAGCGCTTCGACATAGTTGGCGCGGATGAGGGGTTCGTCTTCGACGATGGCGATGCTGCGGGCCATGGGCATTCCGTTGAGGTGAATTAGCCAGCGCAGGTTCCTATGCAGGCGCCCTGTCCGCAAGGCCCCGGCGGCGATTGCCCGCGTCTTGCCCCTTCTCGCACCCCTGCCCGGCCCGGGCCTACACATTTCGTTTGCCCGGGATTTGCCACAAACGGCCTGCGGATTGCCCTGAGCCGGACGCTCCGCCCGCCGTCCGCCGAGTTCAACTAGCCAACATGAAAACCAAACCCGACGCCGACAACACCGAACTGGAACGCGACTTCGAGCCGCTCCGCGTGGCCCTGGCCATTGGCGCCCTCGTCCTTGGCGTCCTGTTCGGCATGCACTGAAACGGGAGACCTCTTATGGATCTTTTCGACGACTTCGTGGAACCGGCCATGGAAGGCCTTGGCGCGGCTGGTGCGCAGGGAAGCGCGCCAGCCGCTGGGGCGGCGGAGCCCGACCCGGATTGGCAACCGCTCTAACGAAAACGCACGTCAGTCGGTGGTTTTCTGCTGCTGGGCGGCGACCTGACCGATCGGCACGAGATTCGTCGGCGTGATTTCGCCCACGGTGACCGTGCCGGCCATGCCGCGGAAGAAGTCCTCGCCCGCCTTGTTCAGCGACCGGTTCACGGCAAAGCCGTGCGATCCGGAGACACGTGAACTCTCGCCGTTGTTGAACTCACCGAAGCCAGGGCCATCCGGCGGAGTGATCCCGTCGATGAAGACCGAGCCGCCGAACAGCGACGCGGCCTCAATGTTGCGCATCTCGTTGGTGTAGCGGCGACGTGCGCGCTGGCCGGCGACGGCATCGCTGTAATCTTCCTTCAGCTCCAGCCAGTACTGGTTCGCCTGCGCACGTTCGGCGGGCGTCGACTGCGTGTACGCCTGGACGAAGGCACCTTCGAAGCGCGGATCGTGGCGTTCGTCGGCGATCGCCAGCCACGCGAGGCCGAGCGGACGATTGGCCGGACCCTCGTCGCCGTTGAAGTACATCAGGCCGAGCGCGTACTGGGCCGGCTTGCTCGCCCAATGCGCCGCATCGCGCAGGCGCTCGCGCGAGGCGGCATTGTGGCCGTGACCAAGGTCACGCGCGGCGGCGCAGAAGTAGTAGTCCCCCGGCAGCAGTCGCTCCAGGCCTTGTGCGCAGCCCTGGATGGTCTTGCGGAGCTCGGCCTTGGCCGCCACCGACGAGGAGGCGGCATCGGTGGCCGACACGGCGCCGGTAGCGGCGCAAAGCAGAGCGAGTGCGGCGGTGCGAAGATGTTTCATGGGCTTCTCCAAAGCGGCTCCGACGGGAGCATTCCTGGGGTCAATGGTCCGACTTGCGGGTATTTACCTGGCTGACCGGCACAAGCTCCGCATCGCCCACGAAGACATGGCTGTCGTAGCCGTAGAAGTACATGGCTTTCTGGGCCTGCAGCAAGCGACCGACGCTGAAGCCACTCTGTAGCGGCAGGTTATCCGCGGAAGCGACCGCACTGGGCGGCATGATGACGCCGTCGATGAAGACGCTGCCGCCGAAGTTGGCTGCCCATTCGAGCTCATGGTAAGCGCGGTCGAACTGGCGTCCGGCACGCGGGGCGGCCACGGCATCGGCGTAGATCGGCTTCATGTCCTTCCAGTAGGCGTCGGCCTGGGCGAGCTCCTCGGGCGTGGCCTGCTGGTAGGCGGAGATGAAGCTGGGTTCGTAGGCGGGGTCGTGACGTTCGGCGGCGAGCGCCAGCCAGGCAAGGCCCAGCGGGCGGTTCTTCTGGGCGTGGTCGCCATTGAAGTACATCACGCCGAGCGCGTACTGCGCCGGCTTGCTCGCCCAGCGGGCGGCGTCTTTGAGGCTTTCACGCGCCAGCCCCAGATGCCCGCTCCAGAAGTTCTGCGCCGCCGAACAGAAGTAGTACTCGCCGGGGAGGAAGCGCTCGAGGCCGCCCGGGCACGGCTGCAGGGAGTCGGCGACGGACTTCTGCTGGTTGGGCAGGGGAACCGGGCGATCGGCCGCGTTGGCGGCGACGGCGGTAGCGGCAAGCGCTCCGGCCAGGGTCAGTACGGACAACGTCTTCATACGTAGATCCTCGACTGTGACCCACCCCGAGTCGCTAATACCGTACCACCGAGTTCGCTTTTTATTCGTGAAATCTTTTTCATGGCCCGGCGGCCATCGGCAATTACTTGCCGTCGATCGCCGCGTGCATGCGCCGGATCACGTCGGCGTAGTCCGGCGCGTTGAAGATGGCCGAGCCCGCCACGAAGGTGTCGGCGCCGGCCGTCGAGATCGCCGCGATATTGTCCGGGCCCACCCCGCCATCCACTTCCAGGCGGATCTTGCGGCCGCTGGCGTCGATGCGCTCGCGCACCTGGCGGATCTTCTCCAGCGCCGAGGGGATGAACTTCTGCCCGCCGAAGCCCGGGTTCACCGACATGATCAGCACCATGTCGATCTTGTCCATGACGAAGTCCAGCCAGGACAGCGGCGTGGCCGGGTTGAACACCAGGCCGGCTTCGCAGCCCTCGCCCTGGATCAGCTGGATGGTGCGATCGACATGCTCGCTCGCTTCCGGATGGAAGCTGATGCTGCGCGCGCCCGCCTTGGCGAAGTCGGGCACGATGCGGTCGACCGGCTTGACCATGAGGTGCACGTCGATGTGCTCGGTGATGCCGTAGTCACGCAGCGCCTTGAGCACCATCGGGCCGATGGTGAGGTTGGGCACGTAGTGGTTGTCCATGACGTCGAAATGCACCCACTGCGCACCGGCGTCGAGCACCTTGCGCGTGTCCTCGCCCAGCCGGGCAAAGTCGGCCGAGAGAATGGACGGGGCGATAACGGGGCTTTGCTTGGACATGATCGATACCGTTTCTTAGGAGGACCAAGGGGTTCGCAGGAGGACTAAGGGGTTCTAAGAGGACTAAAGAGTTCGTACGAGGACTAAGGGGTTCTAAGAAGGACCAAGGAGTTCGTACGAGGACTAAGGGGTTCTAAGAGGACCAAGGGGCATGCGCACATTGTGGGAGCCGATTCATCGGCGATCCCGCGGCAGCGGGCCAGCGCCTGAAAAAACATGGGGCCTGCCCAAGCGTGATCCAGTGGGGCGGCCATTTCCAGTGCGGATGCGTTTACAGCGAGCACCCCATCGCCGACGAGTCGGCGCCTGCCAAACAAGGACCCGACCGTTATTTGAAGCCGCGCTCCGCCTTGATCCGCTCGTACGCCGCGTTGATTTCGCTGGCGCGCGACTCGGCGCGGCGACGCATGTCCTCCGGCAGGTCGCCCAGGCGGTCCGGGTGGTGCTCGGAAATCAGCTTGCGGTAGGCACGCTTGATCGCGCGGTCGTCGGCGTCGCGCTGGATGCCGAGCACCGCGTACGGGTCCGGACCCAGCGTGCTCCGCTGAGGCGGCACGTAGCCACCGCCGGTGCGGCCCTGGCCGCCGTACGAGCGACCGCCCGCATTGGCGTTCCAGGCGTAGCCCTTCATCGCCATCAAGGCCATCAGCTCCATGTCGCTCACCCGCAGGGCGAAGGCGAGCTGGCGCAGGATGGCCATCTTCTCGGGCGACGGGTTGCCCTCGGCGAGCACCGTCTCGATCACCACGTCGATCACCGGGAAGGCGTGGTCGCGGCGATGACCGACCCACTGGCGAAGTTCGTCGATCACTTCGGCGGCGTTGAACTCCGGCTGCTTGCCTTCGTTGAACGCGCCGACGGCGACCGCGCGCTGGTCCTGGTCCAGGCCCATGCGCGCCATGAGGCGTTCGGCAATGGCGATCTCGGCCTCGGAGATGCGTCCATCGGCCTTGGCCACGGCGCCGATCAACGCGAACAGCGGCGAGATGTAGCCGCCTTGCGCCGGTGCGCGTCGGCGCTGGTTCTGCTGGCGGCTGGCGTCGAACATGAAACCGAGCGCGCCGCCGATGAGGGCACCGAGCAGGTTGTGCGTCAGCCAGAAGCCGCCGAAGAGGCCGATGAACGTAGCGAAGAAATTCATGGAGCCGCTCTGGAAGGGGTTTGCGCGGAGAACCACTGGGCCAGCTGGTCCAGTTCCGCATCGGTGAGTGGACCGGTGGCGGCGCGCATCACGGGGATGTCGCGGCGGCCGTCGCGGTATTGGCGCAGGGCTTCGCGCAGGTAGTCGAGCTTCTGCCCGGCCAGATTGGGGGCGCCTGGGATCCGCGCCATGCCGTCTTCACCGTGGCACGCCGCGCACAGCCCGAGTCGCGCCGGCTTCGCAGGGGGCGTCGCAAGGACAGGGGCGGATAGGGCCAGGGCAAGCGCCGCGGTCGTCAGGATTCGCATGGCAGGGCAATGGGGGCAGTAACCGTAAATTCTAGCAGGCCAATCGCCACGACCCCTGTAACCCGGTCGTACGGACTTCGGTTCCCATAGGAGCCACTTCAGCGGCGACAGGTTCCTGTAGGAGCCGCTTCAGCGGCGATGGGTTCCTGTAGGAGCCATTTCAGCGGCGATGGGTTCCTGTAGGAGCCATTTCAGCGGCGAGCGGTTCCTGTGGGAGCCGCTTCAGCGGCGATGGGTGCTCGCGACATCCCTCCCCGCTACCGCCGTATCGCCGATGAATCGGCTCCCACGAGGCAGCGGCTCGTTACAATAGACGGCTCGAACCGCCTACCCCGGAGTCCCCGCCGTGCCTACGACCCTGAGCCAATCCGACCTGCCCGGCCTGGACCTCATCCATCGCGGCAAGGTCCGCGACGTCTATGCCCTTCCGGGCAACCGCCTGCTGATGGTGGCGACGGACCGGCTCTCGGCGTTCGACGTGGTGCTGCCCGACCCGATTCCGGGCAAGGGCGAAATGCTCACGCAGATATCCAACTTCTGGTTCGGCAAGACCGCGCACATCATTCCGAATCATCTCACCGGCGAAGATGTCGCCTCGGTGCTGCCGGCCGGCGTGGACCCGGCGCTATACGCCCGACGCGCGGTGATCACCAAGCGGCTGAAGCCGGTCCCGGTCGAAGCCATCGCCCGGGGCTACATCATCGGCTCGGGCTGGAAGTCGTATAAGGCCACCGGCGACATCTGCGGGATCACGCTGCCGAAAGGCCTGCAGCAGGCGGCGAAACTGCCCGAACCCATCTTCACCCCGTCGACCAAGGCGGCCGTCGGCGACCACGACGAGAACGTCAGTTTCGACGCCGTCGTCGCCCTCGTCGGCGAAGACATGGCCAACGCCGTGCGCAAGGCCACGCTCGAGATCTATGCCTGGGCCGCCGCGTATGCCGCCGAGCGCGGCGTGATCATCGCCGACACCAAGTTCGAATTCGGCAGCGACGAAAACGGCGTGCTGCACATCATGGACGAGATGCTCACCCCGGATTCCTCGCGCTTCTGGCCTGCCGACGAGTACCAGGTCGGGATCAGCCCGCCAAGCTACGACAAGCAGTTCGTCCGCGACTACCTCGAACAGATCGGCTGGAACAAGACGCCGCCGGCGCCGAAGGTTCCCCAGGACGTCATCGACGGCACCGCGGCGAAGTACGCCGAGGCGCTGGATAAGCTCGCGGGCATCCGACTGGACTAAGCTCTCGTCAGACGGTTCTTACGGGGGTACGACCATGCGCGACGCAGCCACCTGGTTCAACAACTACGCGGCCGATCACCAGAATCCGACCAATCGCCTGATCCACTGGGTCTGCGTGCCGGCCATCACCTGGACGGTGGTCGCCCTGATCTGGCTGGTTCCGGTGCCGGGCTGGCTCGGTCGCCCCGGCCTGTGGGCCGTACTCGCGATGTTCCTGGCCTTCTGCTTCTACTACTACCGGCTGTCGCGGCGGATCGGCCTGGCCATGGCCGGTGCCTTTCTTTCACTGGCCCTGGTCACCGACTCCCTCTACCGCAACATCGGTAGCAGCGGCCTGCTCTGGCTGGCGGTCGGCGTCTTCGTGGTGGCCTGGATCGGCCAGTTCATCGGGCACAGGATCGAAGGTCGCCGGCCCTCGTTCCTGACCGACCTGCAGTACCTGCTGATCGGACCGGCATGGCTGATGAGCAAGGCACTCGGCCGCTTCGGCCCGGCGTACTGACGGAAGCAACGTGACCCAACCTCTCCTGACCTTCCTCTCCGCCGCTATCTGGTGGGTGATCTACTCCAGCGCCGCTGCCGTGATCCCTGCCCTGATCGTCTGGGGTGCCCTACGCTTCCTCGAGAAGACCCCGGTGGTGTTCAACCGGGCCTACATGGCCAGCCTGATCTGGGCCCTCGTCGCAGTGCTCACGGGCGGCCTGGTGATCGCCGCCCAGCACGGCCAGGCACCGGGGCAGTCGATCTTCGTCCTGCCCTGGATGCGTGCCTCGCTGGTGCTGGACATGCTGATCGGCGCGTTTCTCATCTGGCGCCTGGTCCCGCGGATCGACGCCCGGCGGGTGAAGCCGACCAGCGCCTGCATGGCGGTCGCCTTGGTGATGGTTGTGGCGATGGTCCTGGGCACGACGATTCGCCGCTAAGGCGATAGAGCAACCCTATCGATCCGATCCGAATGATCAGTTGGACTCCGGGGCTCTCGTCCCCATAATGAGAGTCATTCTTATTGGAGAGTCCGGCCATGGCCAGGAAGATCAAGTACGCGGCGACGCATTTCAGCATCGCCTTTTCGATGAGCTACGCGGTGAACCAGAACGTGGCGTTCAGCACCATCGTCGGCCTTGCCGAGCCGCTGGCCTTCGCCTTCGGCCGCGACATCGCGCGCGAGACCCGTCACGGCCTGCAGCTAACGCCCGCCGCCTGAGCGCGCGTTCGCGTCGGTGACGGCGCGCGTAAAACCCTGGAAGGGGATGTCGGTAATGCCGACCAGCCCGATATGGGCGTTCTCCCCATCGAGGATGCGACCGGTCACCGGCTGGTCGACGTACTGGAACCAGTGCGTACCGACGATGACGCCCGAAGCCACGGCGGCATCGACGAAGCGCGCGTAGGCCTTGCCCCGCTCGTCCTCGCTGCCCACGGCGGCCACGCCATTGCCGAAAGGCCCACGGTCGGCCGAGCCGAAGTGGAATTCGGTGATCATCACCGGCTTGTCGAACTTGCGGAATCCGGCCACGTCGAAGCCGTGCTCGGGGAGGTCGGTGTAGGTGTTGACGCTGGTGACGTCGGCATACGTCGCACTCGCTTCTTCGGTCTCGGGCGTACGCACGGCGAGGCGGCCGCCGAGGAAGAGATGATGCGGATCGGCCTTCTTCAGCGTCTGCGCCACGGTGCGGAAGTATTGCCCCGCGTAGAGCTTCAGAAAGGCGATGTAGTCGACGGCGACGGCGGGATGCGCCTCGCTCGGGTCGGGCGCCTTGAAGCCTTTCGCGGCGACCTGCTCCCACGAGCCCGCGTCCACGCCCCACGCCTTGGCGAACGTGGCTGCGTCACCGTGCGTCTTCTTCAGGTAGGCAAGAAAGGCCTGCTTCGCCGGACTGTCCGGCCCCTGCGCGAGGCTGCCGACGGCCAGCGCCCAACGACCCTGCGGTCCCTGCCCTGCCCACGCCAGTTCGTTGTCCGCAAAGTAACCGAGCAACCAGGGATCGTCGCGCACGTTCTTCGTCGCGGCGGCGACGGCCACTTCGGTCGCCTTGACGAAGCGCGGATCGAAGGGATCGGGCATGCGGCCCCAATAGTCGTAGCCGGTGCCGACCGTATTGAAGTCGCCGTGGATGAGGATCGGTACCGCGTAGGCGATGCGATGGTCGCCCGCGAAACCGGGATCGCTCCAGTTACCGAGCGTGTTGAAGCGCCAGGCCTTCAGGCGATCGATCGTGCGTTTGCGCCATGCGGCTTCGGGGTTGTCGCCGAGCGTCCGCGCGACGTTGTTCGCGTAGACGTCCCACCAGCGACCATGGTTCATGCCGTTGTCGCGCTGCGAACCGGCATCGCTGCGGCTGTCCGACGTACCGCCGAACGTGCCGTTCGCCGCGGCCGGGTCGGCGAACATGTACTCGCGACCCTGCACGTAGGTACGGCCGTCCGTCATGTTCACGGCATTGACGCCGAGCGAGAAGAAGGCGTGGCCTTCGGGCGTGACCAGATACCAGCGCCCGCCCTGCTTCTGGGTATGGAACCAGCCGGTGGCCTGCAGGGCAGGCACGTCGGTGCGACCGCCATACGTGTCGAGGCCCTTGACCTTCTCCGCGGTGGGCAAGGCGCTCGCGCGCTGCTTGAGCGCGGCGTCGCTGTCGATCTTCTCCGGCCACGTTGCGCGGGTGTACTGGCCATAGCGGTCGACGATGGCGGTATACGCACGACGCAGGTCGTCGCCGTTGTCCGTCGTCTGGATCGTGCCGAAGAGCAGGGTCTGCGCGGCACCGGGCTGCGGCATCGACACGGTGACCGAGGTGATGGCGCCCGCCTCGACGCCGCCTTCCACTGCTGTGGCGACGAGGCGCTTTTCCTTGCCTTCGTCATACGGCATCGGTGGCCCGACCTGCATGCCGAACGCACGCGGCGACGTGGGCTTCAACGATACCGACAACGTCTGTGGCGGACCCGGCGGCACACCGACCGTGGTCGTCGTGTGCTTGCCGTTGGAGGCGATGTCGACGATGAGCGTCACCGGCCAGGGCATGCCGTTCTGCACACGCAGGCGCATGGCGCCATCCGCCGGCCAGGCCCACGTACCCTGCTTCGGTGCGATCGTCAGCGAGGGTGACGGCGACGGCTGGAAAGTGACGGCGACAAGGTCGCCCCCATCCGCCGCCTTGCGCGGCGTGGGATCGAGCGTCGCGCCTTTCGGCGTCACACGCAGCGCATCCGGATGAACCAGATCCACCGTCGCCGCCTGCGCGGACACGGTGGCACCGACCAACAACAGCAGAAGAAGTGAGCGCATCCCCCCATATTGCCACGTTGCGGGAGCCGTCACCGACGCGTGGGAGCCTTCACCGACGCGTGGGAGCCTTCACCGACGTGTGGGAGCCGTCACCGACGTGTGGGAGCCGCTTCAGCGGCGATGCTCTAAACAGCCCGCCCCAGCCGCTTCCGCCACATGTAATAAACCGGCACACCCACCGCAATAATCAACAGGCTCATGCCGGCATCGCCCGGTTCGGTGATCGCCGTGGCGGCAATTACGCAAAACACGGTCACCGTGAACACCAACGGCAACACCGGATACCCCGGCACCAGGTACGGTGAAGGTTCCGACTTCAATTTCTTGCGATACCAGAAAATCGTCGCGATGCCGAACGCATGCGACAACCACTCGCCGACCGTCGTGTAGTTGAGCAACGCATTGAAGCTGCCTGACACCAGCAAGACGATCGCCCAGCCACCCAATGCGACGAGTGCGAACTGCGGTGCACCGGTACGTGGTTCGATGCGTGCGATCGGCTTGAAGAACATGCCGTCCGCACTCATCACCTGAAGCACGCGCGCGCCACCGGCGATGGCGATGCTGCAGTAGCCGAAGGTCGAGCACGCAATGCCGACGGCGATGATCGTCGCGCCGGATTCGCCGAAGACACGACGCATGAGGTCGGCCGCCGGCGCGGTGCTCGCGGCGAGTCCGGCATGACCGAGGCCGGCCATGTAGGCGATGTTCACCAGCACATAGCACACGACCACGCTGGCCATGCCCAGGCCCAGGGCGCGCGGCAAGGTCCGCTGCGGATTGCGCACTTCGCCGGCCAGGTCGTTGAGGTAGTGGAAGCCACCATAGGCAAACATCGCCGGAAGCAAGGCACCGATCACGGTACTCGCAGGCACGTCATGCGTCGGGTCGGCCGCGAAGGCGGCGCCGAGATGGCCCTTCGCAAGAAACAGTCCGACCACGATCAGCAGGGCGACGGCACCGAGCTTGAGCACGGTGAAGATGTTCTGCACCCAGGCACCGGCACGGATACCGAACAGGTTCACCGCCACGATGAAGCTGATCGCACCGACCGCCAGTGGTTTGACCCACTCGTGCGGCAAGCCCATCGCCCGACACGCGTAGTCGGCGAACGTCGTCGCCACAGCGGCCACGCTGCCCGGGTAGTTGATCAACGCCATGGTCCAGCCGAACAGGAAGGCAGGCAGCTGCCCGAAGGCCTCACGCAGGTAGACGTACGTGCCACCCGCCTGCGGCCGTCGCGCACCTAGCTCGGCGTAACAGAGCACCCCCGCCAGGGTCAGCAGACCGCCCAGCGTCCAGAGCAGGATGACTTCCCCGCCCGAACTGGTGAGCTGCGCGACAGTGGCCGGCGTACGGAAAATACCCGCGCCGATGACACCGCCAATGACGATCATCGCGGCATCCCAGATGCCAAGGCGACGGAGGTAGTGAGCAGGCTGAGGGGCAGACATCCCCGGACGATGCCATAAGGATGAGAATTTGTCCCGACCAGGCCGCGCCAGCCCGGCCCGGCATTGTGTGGGAGCCGGCTATGCCGGCGATTCCTGCGGAGTGGGGTATTGGGGATTATGGCGAGCACCCTATCGCCGCTGAAGCGGCTCCCACAAGGAGCGGCTCCCACACGGAGCGGCTCCCACATGGCGCGGGCCGCACACGGAGTGTGTTCTCACATGAAGTGGTTCTCACATGAAGTGACCCCGGAAGAAGCTGCGCCTGCGCTAGAGCCAGGTGGCGTTCCAGTAGGGATAGTCGCCGACGCGTGTCACAAGGCCCGCGCGAATCGGATTGGCGACGATGTAGCGTGCTGCCGCCTTGATGTCATCGCTCTTGCGCAGCGCCCTATCCTGATACGACGTCTGCCAGACCGGCGACTTGCGCCCTGTCGATCGCTTGATCGAACGCGAGACCATGGCCTTGTATCGTGCGACGACACGCGAAAGGTCGCCATCGTGAAGTTCGATCAGGCCATGCCAGTGATCGGGCATCAGGACCCACGCAAGACATGCGGCATCCTTCCAGGTCGCAGGCGAGTGACAGATGCGCGAGGCGCGACGTGCGAGAGCGACGTCGCGGAACACGGGTGCCCGATTCCAGGCGACCGTGGTGATCAGGTAGATCCGACCGGGTTCAGAAACACGACCCCGACGGAGGTCGCGCGAGTGAGGTGATGTATGCATCGCCACACAATGCCGCCAGCGCGCCACCCGCGATGCCGTCCGGCACCGCGGGTGGGCGTGAGTTACTTCTTCTTCGGAATGTACAGATCGGTGATCGTGCCCTCGTACACCTCGGCGGCCATGCCGACGGATTCGCCGAGCGTGGGGTGCGGGTGGACGGTGCGGCCGATGTCGCCGGCTTCGGCGCCCATTTCGATGGCGAGCGCGAGTTCGGAGATGAGGTCGCCGGCGTGCACGCCGACGATGCCCGCACCGACGATGCGATGCGTCTCTTCATCGAACAGGAGCTTGGTGAAGCCTTCGGTGCGGTCGATGCCGATCGCGCGACCGGAGGCCGCCCACGGGAACTTGCCGACGCCGATCTTCAGGCCCTTTTCCTTCGCCTCGCGTTCGGTCACGCCGACCCAGGCGATTTCCGGATCGGTGTAGGCCACCGAGGGGATCACGCGCGCGTCGAAGAAGCTCTTCTGACCGGCGGCCGCTTCGGCGGCGACCTTGGCTTCGTGCGTGGCCTTGTGTGCCAGCATCGGCTGGCCGACGAGGTCACCGATGGCGAAGATGTGCTTCACGTTGGTACGCATCTGGCGATCGACCGGGATGAAGCCGCGATCGGTCACTTCCACGCCCGCCTTGTCGGCGCCGACCTTGTTACCGTTCGGCGAGCGGCCGACGGACACCAGGACACGATCGAACAGCCTGGTCTCGGGAATGCTCTCGCCTTCGAACGTGACTTCGATGCCCTTCTTGGTGGCCTTCGCCTCGACGACCTTGGTCTTGAGGTGGATACCCTTGTAGCGCTTGGCGATGCGCGCCTGCAGCGGCTTGACCAAGTCGAGGTCGGCACCCGGCATGAGCTGGTCGGCGAGTTCGACGACCGTCACTTCCGAACCCAGGCGCGCATACACCGTGGCCATTTCCAGGCCGATGATGCCGCCACCGACGACGAGCATCGTCTTCGGCACGTCGCGCAGCTCGAGGGCGCCGGTCGAATCGATCACGCGCTCGTCGTCCCACGGGAACGAAGGTAGCTTCACCGACTGCGAGCCGGCGGCGATGATGGCGTTCTGGAAACGGATGAGCTTGGTGCCCTCGGCCGTCTGGACTTCCATCTCGTTCGGCGAGATGAAGGTGCCGACGCCGGTGACGGTACGCACCTTGCGTGCCTTGGCCATCTGGGCAAGTCCACCGGTGAGCTTGCCGACGACCTTCTCCTTGAACGAGCGCAGCTTGTCCAGGTCGATGGTCGGCTTGCCGAAGGTGATGCCGTGCGCGGCGATGGCTTCCGCCTCGTCGATCACCGCCGCCGCATGGAGCAGCGCCTTCGACGGAATGCAGCCGACGTTGAGGCAGACGCCACCGAGAATGGCGTAACGCTCGACCAGCACGGTATCCAGGCCGATGTCCGCACCACGGAAGGCGGCCGTATAGCCGCCCGGACCGGAGCCGAGGACGACCAGCTGGCACTCGATATCGGCCTTGCGACCGGAGTCGGCGGCAGCCTTGGGTGCGGACTTGGACGTCGTAGGCGCCGGAGCCGGGGCTTCGGACACCGTACCACCGGCGGCCGGCGTAGCCGATTCCGCGGCGGTCGCCGCCGGCTTCGCAGTCGACCCAGCCGCAGCCTTGCCGTCCGCCGGCTTCTCAGCCGAAGCCGAGGCACCGGCTTCGGCCTCGATGAGGGCGATCACGCTGCCGTCGTTGAGTTCGTCGCCGACCTTGACCTTGATCTCGACGATCTTGCCGCCTTGCGAAGCCGGCACATCCATCGTGGCCTTGTCGGACTCGAGGGTGACCAGGCTCTGGTCCTTGGCGACCGTGTCGCCGACCTTGACCAGGATTTCGATCACCGGCACGTCGTGCGAACCGCCGAGTTCGGGGACTTTCAGTTCAATCGTGTTTGCCATGGCGTGGGTCTCCCGTCAGAGCAGCAGGCGACGGATGTCGCCGAGCTGATTGGCGAGGAACACCGCGAAGCGTGCGGCCAGCGCACCGTCGATGACACGATGGTCGTACGACAGCGACAGCGGCAGCATCAGGCGCGGCACGAATTCCTTGCCGTTCCAGACGGGCTTCATCTGCGCCTTGGAGACACCGAGGATGGCCACTTCCGGTGCGTTGACGATCGGCGTGAACGCCGTGCCGCCGATACCACCCAGCGAGGAAATGGAGAAGCAGCCGCCCTGCATGTCGGCGGCGGTGAGCTTCTTGTCGCGCGCCTTCTTCGAGATTTCACCCAGTTCGGCGGCGAGTTCGAGCAGGCCCTTCTTGTCCGCATCGCGAATGACCGGGACGACCAGGCCGTCCGGCGTGTCCACGGCGATGCCGACGTTGAAATACTTCTTCAGCGTGAGCGTCTCGCCCGACGCGTCCAGCGACGCGTTGAACTGCGGGAATTTCTTCAGCGCCGCGACCACCGCCTTGATCTGGAAGACCAGCGGGGTGACCTTGAGATCCTTGTTCTCTTCGCCGAGCTTTTTGCGGAAGGCTTCCAGCTCGGTGATGTCCGCGTCTTCGAACTGCGTGACGTGCGGGATCATCGCCCAGTTGCGCGCGAGGTTGGCCGCGGAGATCTTCGGAATGCGGCCGAGCGGCTTTTCTTCCACTTCGCCGAACTTGGAGAAGTCGATCTTCGGCCACGGCAGCAGGTTGAGACCACCGCCGGCGGCAACCGCGCCACCTGCGGACGCCGGCACGCCGGCCGTCATCACCTGTTTGACGTAACCGGAAACGTCTTCGCGCTGGATGCGACCGCCACGGCCGCTGCCCTTGACCTGGGCGACATCCACGCCGAGCTCGCGAGCGAAGGCGCGCACGGCGGGGCTGGCGTAAGGCACGGACCCCGGCATGACGACACTGGCGTCGAACGACACCGGCGGCGTGCGCGGCGCGCCACCGACCGGAAGATCGGCGACCGGCGCCGCGGCTTCGCGCTTCGGTGCTTCGGCACGTGCTTCGGAGACACCCGGCGTCCCGGCGGACGGCGCAGGCTGCGTGTCGGTCGACGCGGCGGCGTCGCCGCCCTCGCCTTCCAGCACCGCGATAAGGTCGCCGTCGTTGACCTCGTCGCCGACCTTGACCTTGAGTTCCTTGATCACGCCGGCGGCAGGTGCGGGAATGTCCATCGTGGCCTTGTCCGATTCCAGCGTCATCAGGCTCTGGTCCTTGGTGACGGTGTCGCCGACCTTGACCATGAGTTCGATGATCGGCACCGGCTTGCCGCCGATGTCGGGCACGGTGACGTTGACCGGGCCGGAGGACTTCGATGCGGACGGCGCCTTGGCGGCGGCCGGAGCCGGAGCCGGAGCGGCGGCCTTGGGCGCCTCGTCCTTCGGCGCATCGGCCTTGGGGGCTTCGGCCTTCTTCGGGGCTTCCGCGGCCGGGGCATCGCCTTCGGCTTCGACCAGGGCGATCACGTGGCCTTCGTCGACTTCGTCGCCGACCTTGACCTTCAGTTCCTTGATGACGCCAGCGAAGGGCGCCGGCACTTCCATCGTGGCCTTGTCGGATTCGAGCGTCACCAGACTCTGGTCTTTCTCGACGCGATCGCCGACCTTGACCATGATTTCGATGACGGGGACCGCGCTGCCACCGATATCGGGGACACGGGCTTCTTTGACGTCGGCCATAGGAACTCCTGGAGCAGGCGTCGGCGGGCGGCAAACCCACCGGCGGGGGAAGGAAGGGCGCCGCTGTGAGGCGCAACCGGTCGATTGTAATCCCTCGGGCGCCGTTTCCCACGATTCAAACAGTTGTTCGGCTGTATTTCAGGGAGAACCCACGCGGGAACCGGCCACCCCAACGATTGCGGGAGCCGCCTCAGCGGCGATCCCAAACGATTGTGGGAGCCGCTTCAGCGGCGATCCCGAACGATTGTGGGAGCCGCTTCAGCGGCGATCCCGAACGATTGTGGGAGCCGCTTCAGCGGCGATCCCAAACGATTGTGGGAGCCGCTTCAGCGGCGATCCCGCGGCAGCGGGCCAGCGGGCCGAGGCGGCCCGATCGCCGCTGAAGCGGCTCCCACACAAAGCTTTGATTCCGAGGCTTCGATCTTGGCTCCCACGCAAAGCTTTGATCCGGAGGCTGAGCTTTGGCTCCCCTACAGAGCGGGATCAGGAGGCTTCGGGCTTCGGCTGGTCGTCCGCGGGGTGGCGCACCAGGCGGATCTCGCTTTGCGGATACGGGATCGTGATCCCGGCCTCGTCGAAACGCTCCTTGATGCTGCGGATCAACAGGGTCTGGGTTTCCCAAAGGTCGCCGGTCGCGGTCCAGGCGCGGATGACGAGGTTCACGCTGGAATCGCCGAGGGCCTCGGTCCATACGCCTGGCGCGGGGTCCTTGAGGATGCGCGAATCGGCGGCGAACAGATCGCGCACCGCCTGCATGGCCTTGCCGATGTCGTCGTTGTAGCCGATGCCGACCTTGATCTCGAAGCGACGCGTACCGCGGACATTGAAGTTGATGATCGCCTCGCCGCCGACCTTAGCATTCGGCAGCACGGCCTGGCGATTGTCGGGCGTGATCAGGTAGGTGTGCATGAGGTTCACGCTCTGCACGTCGCCTTCGACACCACCGATAGTCACGTGGTCGCCGACGCGGAACGGGCGGAACAGGATCAGCAGCACGCCCCAGGCGAGATTGGACAGCGAGCTGTTGAGGGCCAGGCCGATGGCCAGGCCGGCCGCGCCGATCGCGGCAATGAAGGAGGCCGTGGGGATGCCGGCCATGCCGAGCACCTGGATCAGCAGCAGCGCGATGAGGATGCCGTAGATGACGTTGCGCAGGAACATCGCCAGCGTGACGTCGACGCGGGCCCGCTCCAACGCGCGGCGTCCGAAGTTGGCCACCCGCGCGGCGATCCAGAAGCCGATGAGGAGCAGCAGCACGGCAAGGCCGAGGCGGATCGAATAGGTGACGATCAGCGCGCGCATGGCGGTGTCGATGCCGAGGTGGTTGAGCAAATCGTTCATGGAGTGCCTCCTGCGTTTTTCTGTTCGGCACAGAGGCTAGCAGGGATAGGCAATGCAGAAAAAGAAAAGCCCGCCAGTGGCGGGCTTGTCGTTTAGGGGTTGGTCGCCGCCGGTCGGCTCGATGGCACCTGCGCGGTTTGCGGTGCATCGATCTTGCGACCGCCGTACGGAAGGACTTCCGCGGCGAGTTTCGGATCCGCCTTGATCAGCGCCACCTCGTCGCCGACGATGTGCGCGGCTTCGTCGAGCGGCGTGTCTTTCGCCTTCTTCGCATCGGCTTCCTGCTTGATCTCCGACTTGAGGCTGCGCTCGTTGGCGTTGAGGCCGTCGTCGCCGTTGTTCGCATCGTCGGCGGCATCGGCCGGGCTGCCGTCACCGCCGAAGATCGCCTTGCGGCGGTTGCGGAAGTCGGTCTGCAGCGCGTCGTACTGCTTGCGCTCGGCCTGGCGTGCGGCGAAATTCAGCGAGATGTCGGTCTTGTCGCGGAGCTTCTTGTACTCGGCCATTTCGTCGAGCATGAGCTTCCACGCCGGCGAATTCGCCACGCGTGCTTCGTGCTTGGCGTTGAGCGGACCGACGATCGGCTTGAGGTCGGCGACCGGCTTGTAGTCGGCCGGATCGATATGACGCCACGGCAGCGCGTTGTCGTAGGTGGACTCGCCGAATTCCTTCGCGTCGCCGTTCTGCGGGAACATGACATCGGGCGTGACACCGCGCAGCTGCGTGCTGTCGCCGTTGATACGGATGAACTCGGCGATGGTCATCTTAAGCTCGCCGTACTTGGCGTCTTCGCCGGTGGCCGCCTTGCCGAACTTGTCGAGGTCGACCAGGTTCTGCACGGTGCCCTTGCCGAAGGTGGGCTCGCCGATGATCAGGCCACGGCCGTAATCCTGGATCGCCGCGGCGAAGATCTCCGAAGCCGAGGCCGAGCCACGGTTGACCAGCACGGCCATGGGGCCGTCCCAGGCCATGCCCGGTGCATCGTCGCCCTGCGCGTCGATCTGGCCGCGTGCGTCACGCACCTGCACCACCGGGCCGGTGTCGATGAACAGGCCGGTCAGCTCAGTGGCTTCCGACAGCGAGCCGCCGCCGTTGTTGCGCAGGTCGATGACCACGCCTTCGACCTTCTGCGCCTTGAGCTCGGTGAGCAGCTTGGCGACGTCGCGGGTGGCGCTCTTGAAGTTGGCGTCGCCGTTCTTGCGCGCACCGAAGTCCTGGTAGAACGTGGGCAGGTCGATCACGCCGATCTTGCGGGTGACGTCGCCGTCCTTCACGTCGATGACCTTGGACTTGGCGGCCTGCTCTTCCATGGTGACCTTCTTGCGGACCAGGGTCACGATGTCGTGCTTGCCGTCCACGCCGGCGTCGGCCGGGAGGACCTCGATGCGAACCGTGGTGTCCTTCTTGCCGCGGATCAGCTTGACCACGTCGTCCTGGCGCCAGCCCACGACGTCGACCATCGGGCCGGTTTCGCCCTGGCCGATGGCGACGATGCGATCGCCCGCCTTCATCTTGCCGGACTTGCTCGCCGGGCCACCCGGAACGAGTTCGCGGATGGTGGTGTAGTCGTCGCGCGCCTGCAGCACCGCACCGATACCTTCCAGCGACAGGCGCATGGCGATGTCGAACGCGTCGGCGGCGCGGGGACCGAGGTAGTCGGTGTGCGGATCGGTCGAATTGGCGTACGCGGTCATGAAGGCCTGCGTCGCGTCCTCGTCGTCGAGCTGACGCACGCGGCTGATGTAGGTCGCGTAGCGCTTGTCGAGCGTCTTGCGGATGTCGTCGTCGCTCTTGCCGGCGAGCTTCAGGCGCAGCCAGTCGTTCATGGTGCGCTTGCGCCACACGTCGTCCAGCTCGGCCTGGTTCTTCGGGATCGCGGCTTTCTTGCGGTCGAAGTTGAAGCTCTCGTTGCCGCTGAAGTCGAAGCCCTTCTTCAGCAGGCCGCGCGCGTAGGTCATGCGATCCACGGCACGCGTGATGTACAGGTTGAACACCGAGAACGGACCGCTGAGGTCCTGGTTCCAGATCGCGTCGTCGAACTGGGTCTTCAGCGGCGCGAACTTGTCCATGTCTTCCTGGGTGAAGAAGACTTTTTCGCTGTCGAGCGCGTCGAAGTAGGCCTTGTAGATCTTGGCCGACATGGCGTCGTCGAGCGGCTGGGCCTGGTAGTGGAAGCGCGTGAGGAAACGCGCCGACAGCTGCGAGGCCTGGGCCTCGGCGGCCGTCGCCTTCAGCGGCAGGCTGGACTCCTTGCGCTGCGGCTCCGGCGAGGTCGCCGCTTCGGAGGCGTCCTTCGGCTGGGGCGCCGCAGGCTTGCTCGCCGGCGCGGCCGCACCCGGATGCTGCGGGGCGGCTGTCTGTGCCTGGGCACCCGCGGCGGAAAGGGCCAGCAGGAGGGCGAACGCGGGGCGAAGGGTCATGTAGTCGAAGCCTCGGATTGCTTTGGGGCGTTTATTCGACGACGCCGGCGGCGTGAGCCATCAGGTCGGCATGGTAGGAGGATCGCACCAACGGGCCGGAAGCGACATGGCCGAAGCCCATCTCTTCGCCGGCGACGCGGAGCGCCTCGAATTCGTCCGGCGTCCAGTAACGGACCACCGGGTGGTGATGCGCCGTCGGCTGCAGGTACTGCCCGATGGTGATCATGTCCACGTCATGGTGACGTAGATCGCGCATCGTCTCGAGCACCTGCTCCATCGTCTCGCCCAGGCCCAGCATGATGCCGGACTTGGTCGGCACCTCCGGATGCTGTGCCTTGAAACGCTTGAGCAGGTCGAGCGACCACTGGTAGTCGGCGCCCGGACGGACTTCGCGGTACAGGTGCGGCACGGTCTCGAGGTTGTGGTTGAAGACGTCCGGCGGGAAGTCCTTCATCACGTCCAGAGCGCGCTCCATACGGCCCTTGCCGCGGAAATCCGGGGTGAGGATCTCGATGCGGATGTTCGGGCTGGCATGGCGGATGGCGCGGATGCACGAGGCGAAATGCTCGGCACCGCCGTCGCGCAGGTCGTCGCGATCCACCGAGGTGATCACCACGTACTTCAGGCGCATGTCGCGGATGGTCTCGGCCAGGCGCGCCGGCTCGAGCGGATCCGGCGGCTGCGGCCGGCCGTGGGCCACGTCGCAGAACGAGCAGCGGCGGGTGCAGACCTCGCCGAGGATCATGAAGGTGGCGGTGCCCTTGGAGAAGCACTCGTGGATATTCGGGCAGGACGCTTCTTCGCACACCGTGACCAGCGAGTTCTCGCGCAGGCGCGCCTTCAGCTGCTGCACGGCGTTGCCCTGGGGCAGGCGCACGCGGATCCAGCTCGGCTTGCGCAGCGTGGGCACGTCGGTATCGAAGTTCGCGCGGTTGAGCGCGATCTTGTCGTTACCGAGCATCTTCTCGCCGGGTTTATCGACGACGGCGATGGGGATGCTGCGGGAGGGGGAAGTGGAGGTATGGCTCATAACGGCTACGACCTCAGACCGCAATGCGGGCGGGGAGTTCGGGGAGGGAGGGTTCGGCTGACACGGCGTGGAAGCCAAACTGCTTGCAGAATTCCTGTACCAGGACGTCTTCCACGTCCGCCAACCGTGACGGACCGCCCAAGTCTAACACCTGGGTGACCTCCAAACCCTTGTAGCCGCAGGGATTGATCCGGTGGTAGGGCTCCAGGTCCATGTCCACGTTGAAGGCCAGCCCGTGGAAACTGCAGCCCCGGCGGATGCGCAGCCCGAGGGCCGCGACCTTGGCCCCGGCCACGTAGACGCCAGGGGCGCCTTCGAGACGCTCGGCGCCGATATTCCACTCGCCCATGGTGTCGATGATGGCCTGCTCGATCCGGTTGACCAGCTCGCGCACGCCCACGCCCACACGGCGCAGGTCGATCATCGGGTAAGCCACGATCTGGCCCGGGCCGTGGTAGGTCACCTGGCCGCCGCGGTCCACGCGGACCACGGGGATGTCCCCGGCCGCCAGCACGTGCTCCTCCTTGCCCGCCTGGCCCAGGGTGAACACCGGGTCATGCTCCAGCAACCACAGCTCGTCGACGGTGTCGTCCGTGCGGTTGTCGGTGAAGGCGCTCATGGCCTTCCAGGTGGATTCGTAGGGGACGCGCCCCAGCCGGCGGACGTTGAGGGGGAGGCTCATGGGGATCGGATCGGAGGGGATGTCGAGGAATTGTGGGCGAAGCGCCAGCGATACAAGAGCCCGGAGCCGACTACACCGCGACTGTGGGAGCCGCTTCAGCGGCGATCCCGCGGCAGCGGGCCAGCCTGCCGCAAGCACCCATTCGCCGATAAATCGGCTCCCACACAAAGCTTTTCGCCCACAAAGCCCCGCCCGCGCCGGATCACATCGTAAAGCGGATGTTCTCGTCGGCGCGCAAGGTGCTGTGCGCCTCCAGGTACTTCTCACGGCTCGGCGCGACAAAGCTCACGGTGACCGACTGGTAGTTGCCGGCCGGGGTGAGCTTGGTCGACAGGGTCTCGTGGAGCACTTCCAGGCCGATCGCATGGAGCAGCGCCGGGACATGCTTGTCGAGGCCGGCCGCGGCGCTGCCGATAGCCGTGATCTCGAACTCGCCCGGGAACTGGAAGCCCTTGCCGTCCTTCTGCGCGTCGCTGAAGTCGATTTCACGCATCGTGCCGTCCTCTTACTTCTTGTCGCTGTCGCTGTGGAACCACAGCATGATCGTGTCCCAGAGGCGCGAGAAGAAGCCACCTTCCGGTGCGTCGTTCAGGGCCACCAACGGGGTGGTGAGCACCGGCTGGCCGTCGAGCGTCACGCGCAATGTGCCGACCTGCTGGCCCTTCTTGAAGGGAGCGATGAGCGTGGCCGGGATGTCGAGGTTGGCCTTGAGCTTGTCGTAGTCGCCGCGCTTGACCGAGACCAATGCGTCTTCGGCGACGCCGAGCGGGATGGTGTTCTCGGCGCCCTTCCACAGCTTGGGCGTGGCGAGCGGCTTGTTGGCTTCATACAGCTTGTGCGATTCGTAGAAACGGAAGCCGTAATTGAGCAGCGCCAGCGCGGCGTCGGCGCGACCCTTCTCGCTGCTGGCGCCCATGATGATCGCGATCATGCGGGCGTCGCCCTGCTTCGCCGACGCGGCGAGGCAGTAGCCGGCAGCGGCGGTGTGACCGGTCTTGATGCCGTCGACCGTGTTATCGCGCCACAGGAGCAGGTTGCGGTTGTGCTGCTTGATGCCGTTCCACTCGAACTCCTTCACCGCCGAGATCGCGTAATCCTCGGGGAAGTCGTGGATGAGTGCACGGGAGAGGATCGCGATGTCGCGAGCCGTCGTGTAGTGGTTGGCCACCGGGTAGCCCGAGGCGTTCTGGAACTGCGAATGCGTCATGCCCAGCTGCTTGGCATACGCGTTCATCAGGTTGGCGAAGGCCGGCTCGGAGCCCGCGGTGTGCTCGGCCAGCGCGATGGCGGCGTCGTTACCGGACTGGATGATCATGCCGTAGAGCAGATCTTTCAGCGGAACCTGGCTGTTGAGCTTGAGGAAGCTGGTCGAGCCGTCGGTGCTGGCACCGCCGCCACGCCACGCGTTTTCGCTGATCGTCACCGGATCGGTGTTGTGGATCTTGCCGTTGCCCAGCTCGGCCGAGACGACGTAGTCGGTCATGATCTTGGTGATCGAGGCCGGCTCCAGCTGCACGTCCGGATCCTTCGAGGCGATGATCTGCCCGGTGTTGTAATCCATCAGCACCCAGCTCTTGCCCTCCACGTCCGGCGGCGGCGGCACCGGCGCCTCGGGGACGACCGGGCGCGGAACGGGTGCGGGATGCGGCGGGGTCTGCTGCGCCACGGTGACGCCGGCGACGAGCGCGGCGGCGGCGAAAGCGAACAGGGAGCGTGGGAAGAGCTTCATCGTTTCAGCGATCCAGTCAAAGCAACAAAAAAGAAGGTCAGTCTACCGCGACCTGCGGCCGAGGCAGGCCCATACCGGAGATCTGGTCGGTCACGCGGTCGGCGGAGTCCACATCGGCCAGGGGGCCCACGCGCACGCGGCGCACGCTGTGGCCGCCGATGGCGGTCTCGATGACACTGACAGGGCCCAGGCCGGCTTTGTTCAGCCGGTCGGCCACGCGGTTGGCGTTGGCCACGTCGGAGAACGCCCCGACCTGTAGGTAGATCGAGGGCTTGCCGGGCACCGAGGCGATCACCGGGCCTTGTGCAGGCGTGGCCGGGCGCGGCGTCGAGGCAGGCGTGGCGGGAGCGGTTGCCGGCTTCGCGCCGGGCAGCGGGGGGAGCGCCTCGGCGGCGGAAACGCCGGTCATCCCGGGCACCGGACCGTCGTTCTCGTCCCCAGCGGAGGCCGTCGCGACCGGCGTGGCCCGGACCGGGACGGTCGTGCCCACCGGCGCGGCGATGGCCGCGCTCGGCGCGCGCGTGGCGCCGGCGACAACGGGCGTCGCGCCGACCGGAGCCGCCGCGGCGAAGCGCGACGGGGTCGACGGCGGCGAGGTGGCCATGTCCGGCGTCGGTGCCGTGCGTGCGGCCGGCGGCGCGGCGGCAAAGGCCGGACGCGGCGGTGGTGCCGGGGCGGTCACCGGTGCCGGTTTCGGCGCCGTGTTCACGTAGGGCGCGCCGCGATCGCCGTTGGCCTCGGTCGGATCGATGGCGCGCACTTCGACCAGGCCGGTGCCTTTCGGCCAGACGCCGAGCTTCACCGCCGCGGCGAAGGAAAGATCGATGATGCGGTTCTCGTGGAAGGGACCGCGATCGTTGATACGGACGATGACGCTCTTGCCGTTCTCGAGGTTGGTGACGCGTGCATAGCTCGGCAGGGGCAGCGTCTTGTGCGCCGCCGAGAACTGGTACATGTCGTATTCCTCGAGGCTCGAGGTCTTGTAGCCGTGGAACTTGTTGCCGTAGAACGAGGCGATGCCGCGCTCGACGTAGCCGCGCGGCGTGGGCAGCACGTTGTAGGTCTGGCCGAGCACGGAGTACGGGCTCTTGTTGCCGTAGAGCGCGCGCGGCTCGACCTTCGGCACGGGCTCCGGCAGCTTGCTCACATCCGGAATGTCGGTCGGCACGCTGTCGGAACTGGAGCGATAACGGGAGGACTGCGACTTGCTGATGTCGTCACGGCCACCGCGCGAGGACGACGACGAGCCGCCGCTGCCGCCACGCGATCCCGACGGACGGGAGTTCTTCGAACCGCCGCAGGCGGCCAGGGCCAGCGCCAGGAGGCCGATGAGGGCGAGGCGTGTCGCTAGCACCCATCGCCGCTGAAGCGGCTCCCACAGGGGGCGGGGCTCCCACAGGGAGCGGGGCTGACGCAGGGAGCGAGGCTCACGCAGGGAGCGGGGCTCGCGCAGAGGGCGGGGCTCGCGCAGCAGAGGGGGCGACTCGCGCAGCAGAGGGGGCGACTCGCGCAGCAGAGGGGGCGGCTCGCGCAGGGGGCGCGGTTCGTACATGGGCTGGGGGGCAGTCGGGACGCTGGCTGTGTGTGGGAGCCGGCTACGCCGGCGATCCCTGCGAAGCGAGACGCTCCCCACGACAGCGAGCTCCTCGATTCGCCCGTTCATCGCGCCGCGGATCCATGGGTCCGTTCCCGGATCGCCTGCGCCAGCTGGTTTACCGCCATCGCGTACATCGGGCTACGGTTGTACGTGGTGATCACGTAGAAGTTCTGGAAGACGAACCAGTACTCGGGACCCGAGGGCCCGTCCAGGCGAACCAGCTGCGCGTCACGCCCCGGATTGAGGTGCTGCAGCGGCGCGAAGCCCTGGGCGACGAAGGTTTCCACCGGCGCCACGGGGCGCCAGTCCTTCGGCACGGCGGGATCGCGGACGCCGGCATCCGGCTGGGCGCGCACGGCCAGCGGACCGCCGGTTTCCCAGCCGTGTTGGGAAAAATAGTTGGCCACGCTGGCGAAGATGTCGCCCATCGAGCCCTTCATGTCGATCTTGCCGTCGCCGTCGTAATCCACGCCCCAGTCGCGGATGGACGAGGGCATGAACTGCCCCCAGCCCTGCGCGCCGGCATACGAGCCGGTAAGCGTATCCAGCGGACCGGCGAGATGGTTCGGCGGCAGTTCCAGCAGGGTCTTCAACTGCTCGCGGAAGAACGGCGCCCGCTTGGGGTAATAGAAGGCCAGCGTGGTCAGCGCGTCGAGCACCTTGTACTTGCCGGTGTTACGGCCGTAGAAGGTCTCGACGCCGACGATGGCCACGATGTATTCCGGCGGTACGCCGTATTTCCTGCCGATGGCATCGAGCAGCGCGCGATGGGTCTGGTAGAAATCCGCGCCCGCCTGGATGCGCTGCTCGGTGAGGAAGATCGGCCGGTAATCCCGCCACGGCTTGCCTTCCGCCGGACGGTTCATCGCATCGATGATGGACTGCTGCATCTTCGCGCCGTCGAGGATCGCGTTCAGCGAGGCCTTGCTCTTGCCCGTGTCCTTCGCCACTTCGTCGACGAGTTGTGCCTGACCCGGATGGGTCTGGGCGAACACCGCGGGGGCGAACATCAGGGGGAAGACGATCATCGCGCCGGCGAGGCGCGGGAATAAACGAGCGGGGCGTGCGCGGCGCGCGGCGAGAACTTCATCCATGCGCCGAAGCGTAGCACGCAGGAAAGGCGCGTCAGGGGCGCGCTTCGGGAAACGTTCAGGCATCAATCGTGGAGCTTGCGATTGGCGTGGATCGACATCAACACACCGAAGCCGGTGAGCAACGACACCGCCGACGTACCGCCGTAACTGATCAGCGGCATCGGCACGCCGACCACCGGCAGGATGCCCGCGACCATGCCGCCGTTCACCGCGACGTAGACGAAGAAACTCATGCCGATCGCGCCGGCGAGCAGGCGCGAATACGTGTCGCGCGCGTTCATCGCGATCCACAGGCAGCGACCGATGATGAAGGCGTACAGCAACATGATGGCGATGACGCCGATCAGCCCGAATTCCTCCGAGAACACGGCGAAGATGAAGTCCGTCGTGTGCTCCGGAAGGAATTCGAGGCGCGACTGCGTGCCGTGCTGCCAGCCCTTGCCGAAGACACCACCCGAACCCACGGCGATCTTCGACTGGATGATGTGCCAGCCATTGCCCAGCGGATCCGATTCCGGGTCGAGCAGCGTGCGCACGCGGTTGCGCTGGTATTCGTGGAGGAACTGCCAGGCCACCGGGATCGCCGCGCCGGCGCCACCGACGAGCAGGCCGATGCGCCACCAGGCCATGCCGGAGAGGAACAGCGCGAAGGCGCCGGCCGCGGCGACCAGCAACGCGGTGCCCAGGTCGGGCTGCTCGGCGATGAGTCCGGCCGGTACCGCGATCATCAGGCCGACGACGATGATGTCCTTCCAGCCCGGCGGCAACTGCCGCGGGTGCAGGTACCAGGCGACCATCATCGGCATGGTGAGCTTGAGCAGTTCGGACGGCTGGAAACGCATGAAACCCAGGTCGAGCCAGCGATAGGCGCCGCGCCCTTCACCCAGGGCGGCGACGACGACCAGCAAGGCCGTGCTGCCCATGTAGAGCCAGGGCGTCCAGGAGCGCAGCACCGGCGGCGGAATACGCGAGATCACCACCAGCAGCACCGCGCCCAGGACGAAGCGTGCCGCCTGGCCGCCGACCAACGACAGGTTGGCGTTGCCCGCGCTGTACAGCGTGGCCAGGCCGGCGCAGGCGAGCAGGAACAGGGCCAGCAGCAGGGGCAAGTCCAGGCGCGGACGGGTGAGCAGCCGCAGGCCGAAACGTTTGAGGCGAAGGGAGAGGTTGGCGAACATGGTCACTGGTCCTCGCCGTTGTCGTCGGGCGGCAGTTCGCTGCTGGACGGTGCGGCCGGCTGTACGCCCTGGACCGAGCTCTCGCTCGCAGGCGCAGCCTCGGCCGGCGCATCGGAAAGGGTGATCGGGCCAGGCGGCAAGGCGGTCGGGCGTGCCCCACCCTGGTCGACCACCCACTGGTCGAGGATCTTGCGTGCGATCGGCCCGGAATCCGCCGCGCCCCATGCGCCCGCTTCGAGCACGACGGCCACGGCGATTTTCGGATCGTCCGCCGGCGTATAGGCAATGAACAGCGCGCGGTGGCGAGTCGCCAGGTAGGCGGTGTTCTTGTTCGTGTCATAAGCGTCGGACTTGCGCGAGAAGCGCTCGGCCGTGCCGCTCTTGCCGGCGATGACGAACGGAAAGCCGATGCCGAGCTTCTTGCCGGTACCGGCGCCCGAGTTGATCACCGCGATCATGCCTTCGTTCACGGTGTCCCAGTCGGCCGACTTGCGGATCACCGAGGGACCCGTGGGCGGGAACGCCTGCGGCACGCGCGCACTGTCCACACCGTCCTGCGTATCCATCAGCAGGTGGGGCGCGTAGGGCACGCCGTGGCCGGCGAAGGTGGCGACGGCATGGGCCAGCTGGATCGGCGTCACCGCCCAATAGCCCTGGCCGATGCCGGAGATGATCGTCTCGCCCGGGAACCAGCCCGCCTTGCTGCGTGTGGCCTTCCACTCGCGCGAAGGCAGCACGCCCTCCACTTCGCCGGTGAGGTCGATCCCGGTCTTCTTGCCGAAGCCCAGGCCGCCCATCCACGAGGCAAGGCGGTCGATGCCCATGTCCAGCGCAAGCCGGTAGAAATAGGTATTCGTCGACAGCTCGATGGCGCGGACCATGTTCACCGTGCCGTCGCCGCCGCGCTTGTCGTCGCGGTAACAGCGGCTCTGCCCCGGAATGCAGAACTCGCCCGTCGACAGCACCGTATCCGACGGCCGGCGAATGCCCATGGTCAAGCCACCCAGGGCAAGGAAGGGCTTCACTGTGGAACCGGGCGGATACACGCCACGCAGCGCGCGGTTGTACAGCGGCTTGTCCGCAGCCGTCATCAGGTTCTTGTAGTCGACCGAACTGATCCCGTTGACGAAGAGGTTCGGGTCGAAGTCGGGCACGCTGGCGAACGCCAGGACCTGTCCGTTGCGCGGATCGATCGCGATCGCGGCGCCCGCGCGGCCAGCCATCGCGTCGAGCGCCGCCTTCTGCAGGCGCACATCGATACTCAGGTAGATGTTCTTGCCCGGTGTCGGCGGCGTGGTGTCGAGCACGGCCTGGGTGCGCCCATCGGCGTTCACCTCGACCAGCTCGTAGCCCGGCTCGCCGTGCAACAACTTCTCGTACGAGCGCTCGATGCCGATACGGCCGATGTGCGTGGTGCCCTTGTAGCTGGCCTCTTCGTCGTCGTCCATGCGGTCGAGGTCGTCCACGTCGATGCGGCTCACATAGCCGATCACGTGCGCAAGCGAGCCACCCAGCGGATAGCGCCGGGTGAGGTAAGGCACGACATCCACGCCGGGGAACCGCCACCGGTTCACGGCAAAACGGCCGATTTCGTCCTCGGTCAGCTTCAGCTTCAGCGGGATGCCCTCGAAGCGACGACCCAGCTTCACCTGCTTCTTGAAGGTCGTGATGTCGTCGTCGCTGATCGGCACCACCGCGCTGAGATTGCGCAGCATGTCGTCCATGTTGGCGACCTGCTCGGGCGTGACCTCGAGGCGGAACGCGGGGACGTTATCGGCGAGCAGCACGCCGTTGCGATCGTAGATGAGGCCACGCGCCGGCGGGATCGCGCGCGGCTTCACGCGGTTCTGCTCCGAACGCGTCACGAACTCGTCGTGGTGGAACACCTGCAGGTAGACATAGCGACTGCAGACGGCGACAAGGCCGAGCAGGAGCAGGAAGAAACCGGCCAGCGCGCGGCGGCGAAACAGCGCCACCTCGCCACGGACCTCCTTGATCGAGGCGCGCCGCCGGCTCATGTGTCGTGGATGCGCAGGCGTGCGCGCAAATCGTCGAGGATCAGGAAGACGAACGGCCACAGGACCGCACCGACCAGCGGCGATATCCAGTACTCGGGCGGCGGTAGCGGATCGCCGCTGAAGACCCGGATGAGCAGCAGGAGCACGCGATCGTTCAGCAGCAGGCCGAGCACCGCCAGCGACTGTTGCCACATGGGGAAGAAGCGCAGCCGCGAGCGGAACCGCAGGGCGATGAAGACCATGGCGGTGAGACGCAACGCCTGCTCGCCGAGCAGGATGCCGTCGAACAGATCCGCACCCACGCCCAGGCAGAACGCCAGCCCGAGAGTGACCCGATCGCCCGATTGCAGGCACCAGTAGAGCAGGATCAGCGCCGGCCAGTACGGCTTGAACGGCGTCAGCGGCCCCGGCAGCGGAATCAGCATCAGGAACAGCGAGAGCAGCAGCGTCGCGGCGAACCACAGCTGGCGGACACGAAGCTTGTTCATGGCGTCGTCCCCGTTGGCGTCGTCGACGAACCGGCGCGCGCGGGCACCGGCGTGGCGGTCGGCGAGGTCACCTTGGGCAGGGTCGGCGCGACGGGCGCCGGCGGCGGCGCATTCGGGTCCGGCGCCATGCTGGACGGCGGCCCGCTGTTCGGCGCGAGCGCCGGCGGACCGTCCTGTTCGGCGAGGTCGTGCAGCAGGAGCACGTCCTCGCTGCGATCGAGATCGGCCGCGGGCCTGGCCTGTGCGGAGAGGAACGTGCCCGAGGCCGTCTGTGCCACGTCGCGGATTTCGCCGACCGGGAAGCCCGGCGGGAAGCGGCCACCCAGGCCCGAGGTAACCAGCTTGTCGCCCGACTGCACGTCGGCGGACACGGGGATATTGGGCAGCACCAGCATGTCGCCGGCGCGCGAGCCGTAGGCGATCGTACGCAGTCCGGTGCGCTCGATCGTTACGGGAATGGCGTGGTTCGGGTCGGTGATCAGCATCGCCACGGAGGTGGTCGGCATCACTTCGACGACCTGGCCCATCACGCCACGGGCGTCGATCACCACCTGCCCTGCCTGGACCTTGTCGCGCGCGCCGACGTTGAGCACGATCCGATGCCGGAAGGTGCCCAGGTCCACGCCGATGAGACGCGCAAGCTGCACGTTGAGCGAGAGGCTGTGCTGGGTGTCGAGCAGCTCCTTGAGCCGCTGGTTCTGCTCGGCCACCGAGGCCATGCGGTTGAGCTTGGCGTTGGCCAACAGCAGGTCTTCGCGCAGCCGCTGGTTGGCTTCGGTCAGCCGCTGGCGATCGGCGAACGCCACCGTCGCCGCCTGGAATCCCTGCGACGGCAGTCCGGCGATCCGGTAGATCGGTTCGACCACGATGGATAGCCCGTAACGGACGTTACCGAGCCAGCCGCCCCGGTGATCGAGCACCATGAGCACGCAGGCGAGCGCGAGATAGACGATCAGGCGCAGGGTCCCCGCCACACCGGGCGCGAACAGCGGCGACTGATCGTCGCGATTGAGGGCCATGGCTCAGCGCGTTCCGGCCCGTGCGCCGTCGCGCGCGGCCATCATTCGAACGCGAAGAAGTCGCTGCCGTGCTGGTCGATCATCTCCAGCGCCTTGCCGCCACCGCGGGCGACGCAGGTGAGCGGGTCGTCGGCCACCTGCACGTGCAGGCCGGTTTCCTCGGAGATGAGACGATCCAGATCGCGCAGCAGCGCGCCGCCACCGGTCAGGACGATGCCGCGCTCGGCCACGTCGGAGCAGAGCTCCGGCGGGGTCTGCTCCAGCGCGGCCTTGACCGCCGCCACGATGCCGGAGAGCGGCTCGTGGAGCGCTTCCAGCACCTCGTTGGAGTTGATCGTGAACATGCGCGGCACGCCTTCGGCGAGGTTACGGCCGGAGATTTCCATCTCGCGGACTTCGCTCTGCGGGAAGGCGCAGCCGACTTCGAGCTTGATCCGCTCGGCCGTGGATTCACCGATCAGCGTGCCGTGGTTGCGGCGCACGTAGTTGATGATGGCTTCGTCGAAGCGATCGCCACCGACGCGGACCGACTGCGAATAAACGATGCCGTTCAGCGAGATGACCGCGACTTCCGAGGTGCCGCCGCCGATATCCAGGACCATGGAACCGCGCGCTTCGTGCACCGGGATCCCGGCGCCGATGGCGGCTGCCATGGGTTCCTCGATCAGGAAGACGTCGCGGGCGCCTGCGCCCTCGGCCGATTCCTTGATCGCGCGGCGTTCCACCTGGGTCGAGCCGCAGGGCACGCAGACCAGCACGCGCGGGCTCGGACGGAGCATGCGCGAACGATGCACCTGCTTGATGAAGTGCTGCAGCATCGCCTCGGTCATGGTGAAGTCGGCGATGACGCCGTCCTTCATCGGGCGGACGGTGGCGATATTGCCCGGCGTACGGCCGAGCATGCGCTTCGCGTCGCCACCGACGGCGGCAACGGTGCGCGGGCCGCCCGGGCCTCGATCCTGGCGGATCGCGACGACCGACGGTTCATTGAGGACGATTCCCTGGCCGCGCACATAAATGAGCGTGTTGGCCGTGCCGAGATCGATGGAAATGTCGTTCGAAAAGAGACCGCGGAACTTCTTAAACATGATGCGGCGGACGCCAGTAGCAAGAAAAAGTAAGCGTGCGAGTCTAGATTGGCCTACTCCCCCACGCAAGGGCGAAGAAGTTAAGAAAGCCTTGTAAGTCCGGGTGATGCGTGGGGATTCTGCTCCGTTCCCGTAATTCTGTACGACTCCCGGAGTCGCCTTGGCGGACGATTTTGGGTACGATCCGTCGGTTTGCCGGACCTGTCGCGTTCGGCGCCCGCTGCGGCCGGGTCACGGTCGCGCCACTATTCTTCCAGGGTCACCTACACCATGACTGCCGTTATCTGCGGATCGCTCGCCTACGACACCATCATGGTGTTCCAGGACCAGTTCAAGAACCACATCATTCCGGACCAGGTGCATATCCTGAATGTGTCGTTCCTGGTGCCGGCCATGCGCCGCGAGTTCGGCGGCTGCGCCGGCAACATCGCATACAACCTGAAGTTGCTCGGCGGCGCACCGATGCCGGTGGCCACGGTCGGCCAGGATTTCGCGCCATATCGCGCGCACCTGGAGAAGTTCGGTATCCGCCTCGACGGCGTGCGTCAGTTCGACGACCAGTTCACCCCGCAGTGCTTCATCACCACGGACCTGGACAACAACCAGATCACGGCCTTCCATCCGGGTGCGATGTCCAGCGCGCACGAGAACCATGTGCGTGACATTCCGGATTATTCGTTCGGCATCGTCGCCCCGGACGGTCGCGAAGCGATGCTGCAGCACGTCGACGAGTTCGCCGCACGCGGCGTGCCCTTCATCTTCGATCCGGGCCAGGCGATGCCGCTGTTCAACGGCGACGAGTTCCGCTCGATGATCGAGAAGTCCACGTACGTCATCGTCAACGACTACGAGTCGCAGCTGCTGCAGCAGCGCACCGGCTGGAGTGCCGAGGACATCGCGTCCAAGGTCACCGCGTACATCGTCACGCAGGGCCCGCGCGGTTCGCTGATCCATGTCGGTGGTGAAGTCATCACCGTGCCGCCGGCACGCGAGCGCAAGGTTGTCGACCCGACCGGTTGCGGCGACGCGTACCGCGCCGGCCTCATCTTCGGCATCATGAAGAAGTACGACTGGAAGACCATCGGCAACATGGCTTCGCTCATGGGTGCGTTGAAGGTGGAGCATCCGGGCACGCAGAACCAGTACTTCACGTACGAGCAGTTCGCCACGGAGTTCAAGGACCAGTTCGGTTACGAACTGGCCTGAAGTGCCTTGGAAAAAGGGGCGGCGCAGTGATGCGCCGCCCCTTTTTTTGTCCAGGCTGTTGTAGGAGCCGATTCATCGGCGATAGCCAGGTCGCGAGAACCTGGCCGCGATAGCCAGGTCGCGTTAACCTGGCCCGCTGCCGCGGGATCGCCGATGAATCGGCTCCCACACTGGCTCCCACACTGGCCCTGCCAGCACACTGGCTCTGCCAGCACACTGGCTTTGCCAGCACACGGGTCCTGCCAGTACACGGGTCCTGCCAGATTACTTGCGTGGCTTGAAGCCCATCGTCGCGTTGACGGCCTGCTGCCAGCCTTCGTACAGCTCGTCGCGGACTTCCTTCGTCATCGTCGGCTTGAACTCGCGATCCACCGCCCAGCGCTTGGTGATATCCGTCTGGTCCTTCCAGAAACCGACCGCGAGACCGGCGAGATACGCCGCGCCCTGCGCCGTGGTTTCCTGGACCTTCGGACGGAGCAAGGGAACGCCGAGGATGTCCGCCTGAAACTGCGCCATGAAGTCGTTGGCGATCGCGCCGCCGTCGGCACGCAGCTCTTTGAGTTCGATGCCGGAGTCGATCTGCATCGCCTCGAGTACGTCGCGTGTCTGGTACGCCATCGACTCGAGTGCGGCGCGAATGAACTGCTCCTTCGTCGTGCCGCGTGAAAGGCCGAACACCGCACCGCGCACGTCGCTTCGCCAATACGGCGCACCGAGACCGACGAACGCAGGTACGAAGTACACGCCGTCATTGTCCTTCGCGCGCTCGGCGTACGACTGCGAGTCCGCCGCCTTGCCAAGCATGCGCAGGCCGTCGCGCAGCCACTGGATGACCGAACCGGCAACGAAGATGCTGCCTTCGAGCGCGTACTCCACCTTGCCATTGAGGCCCCACGCGATGGTGGTGAGCAGGCCGTTCTTCGAACGTACCGCCTTCTCGCCGGTGTTCATCAGCATGAAGCAGCCGGTGCCGTAGGTGTTCTTGGCCAGGCCGGGCTCGAAGCAGGCCTGCCCGAACAACGCCGCCTGCTGGTCGCCGGCGATACCGGCGATGGGCACTTCGCGACCGAAGAAATGCTTGGCCAGCGTGTTGCCATACACTTCGCTGGACGACTTCACTTCCGGCAGCATGGCGCGCGGCACGTTGAGCATCTTGAGTAGCTCGTCGTCCCATTCGCGCTTGAAGATGTCGTACATCAGCGTACGCGAGGCATTGGTGTAATCGGTGACGTGCACCTTGCCGCCGGTGAGGTTCCAGATGACCCAGGTGTCGATGGTGCCGAACAGCAGCTCGCCCTTCTCGGCACGTTCCTGCGCACCTTCCACATGGTCGAGAATCCAGCGGACCTTGGTCCCGGCGAAGTAGGCGTCGATCAGCAGGCCGGTCTTCTCGCGGACCATCGGGTCGAAGCCGTCTTCCTTGAGCTTGTCGCAGATATCGGCGGTCTGCCGCGACTGCCACACGATGGCGTTGTAGATCGGCTGGCCGGTGCTCTTCTCCCAGACCACCGCGGTTTCGCGCTGGTTGGTGATGCCGATGCCTTCGATGGCGCTGGCGTCGATACCCGAGCTGCTGATCACCTCGGTCATCGTCGACAGCACGCTGGTCATGATCTCGCGCGGGTTGTGTTCCACCCAGCCCGGCTGCGGAAAGATCTGCGGAAACTCGCGCTGGGCCGTGCCGGCGATGTTGCCGTCATGATCGAAGAGAATCGTGCGCGAGCTGGTGGTTCCCTGGTCGATCGCCAGGATGTATCGCTTGTCCTTGGACGTGTCCATTGCTTGCCTCACCGGGTCGTCTGTGTGGAGGATTTGCCGTTTTCGGCGGCGAGGCGCGCTTCTTCAAGCGCACGCACACGCGCCGGCAGGAAGGGATGCACGAGCAGCTGGTAGGCACCGCCGCCGACGACACCACCGATCAGCGGGCCCACGATGGGCACCCACCAGTAGTTGTCGGGCGAGGGCAACGCCGACGAACCCCAACCGGTAAAGAATGCGAACAGGCGCGGACCGAAGTCGCGGGCCGGATTGATCGCCCATGCTTCGAGGTAGCCCATGGACGCGCCGATGGTCGCAACCAGCAGGCCGATGATCAGTGCGCCGCTGTTCGCACCCGGTGCGGTCTCGTTGTACTGCTCGGTGATGGCGAAGATGCCGAACAACAGGAAGGCGGTCAGAATGATCTGGTCGGAGAGCGCGTGCATCGGTGTGACGGCAAGGCCCGGATGCGTGAAGAACACGCCTGCCGCACCGCCCGCCGCGCGGGTGAGGTTGTGCGTCTCGTTGAAGTGATCGATGACCGGACCGAAAAGGGCATACACGCAGGCTGCGCCGAGGAAGGCGCCGATGACCTGGGCGACCCAGTACGGGATGACTTTCTTCCATGAGAAGTCGCGGAAGATCGCCAGTGCCAGCGTCACGGCGGGATTCGCATGCGTGCCCGACACCGACGCGGTGGCATAGATAGCGATGGTGACCGCCAGACCCCACGCGATACACACGCCCCAATAGGCGTTGAGGTAGGGACTAGGGTCGTAGAGCACGTACATGCATGCTACGGAATCGCCGAACGCGATGATGATGAACATCGCGAGGGCTTCGGAAATCAGCTCGCCTATCTGTTGTCGCATGATCCGTCTCTCCATCGGGTTTCATGACTGGGAAGCGCCTGGGCGCTACGGGTGGGTGGCAGCCCGCTGAGGGACACGCCGGTTCAGGTACTCGGTGAGGCGACGCACGTCGTCGGAACCGACGCGCAGGCCGATCTTGCTTCGGCGCCAGAGGATGTCCTCGGCCTCGGTCGCCCATTCGTGGCGGACAAGATAGTCCACCTCCGCCTGGTAGAGATCCGAGCCGAAGTGTTCGCCCAACGCGGCCAGGCCGTTGGCTTCGCCGAGCAGGTCGCGGGCGCGCGTGCCGTACATATGGGTGAGGCGCCACGCGAACGCTTCGGGCAACCAGGGCCGCGACGAACGGATGTCGTCGGTCAGCGCGTCGATGTCGCGTTCGCCGCCGCCCGGCAGGGGGCGCGCGTCGGCGGTCCAGGCCGGCTTGTCGTTGCCCAGCAGCGGCGCGAGTTTGTCGACAGCCTCCTCGGACAACTTGCGGAAGGTGGTGAGCTTGCCGCCGAAGACGTTGAGCAACGGCGCGCCGTCCGTGTCGATATCGAGCAGGTAGTCTCGCGTCACTTCCGAGGCGCTGCCCGATTCGTCCTGCAGCAAGGGACGCACGCCGCTGTAGCTCCAGACGACGTCCGCGGGCGTGAGCTGCTTCTTGAAGTAGCGGTTCACCGCCTCGCACAGGTACTGCGTTTCCTCGGCCTCGATCACCGGGTGCGATGGATCCGCCTTGTACTCGATGTCGGTGGTGCCGATCAGCGTGAAGTCGCGCTCGTACGGAATGGCGAAGACGATGCGACGGTCCGGCTGCTGGAAGATATAGGCGTAGCGATGCTCGAAAATCTTCGGGACGACGATATGGCTGCCCTTGATCAGGCGCAGCGTGTGCGAATGCTTCAGGTGCACCACGTCGTCGAGGAAACTCGCCGCCCAGGGGCCGGCGGCGTTGACCAGCGCGCGGGCCTTGACGAAATGACGGCTGCCATCGCGTGCCTCGAGTTCGGCCGTCCAGCCATCCGCATCGCGACGGGCGCTGATGCACTTCGTATGCGTTTCGATCTTGGCGCCACGATGCACGGCATCCATCGCGTTGAGCACGACAAGGCGCGCGTCCTGCACCCAGGCATCGGAATAGACGAAACCCTGGTGGAACTCGGCGCGCAGTGGCTCGCCTGTGACGTGCTTGGCGAAACGCACGCGACGCGAACCCGGCAGCGTGCGGCGCCCGCGGCCCAGATGGTCATAGAGGAACAAGCCGATACGGATCATCCACGCGGGACGCAGGTGCGGCTGGTGCGGAAGGATGAAGCGTAGCGGCCAGATGATATGCGGCGCGGCGCGGAGAAGTACCTCGCGCTCGGCGAGCGCCTTGCCGACCAGCGCGAACTCGAACTGCTCGAGATAGCGCAGCCCGCCATGGATCAACTTGGTCGCCGCGCTGGAGGTATGCGACGCGAGATCGTCCCGCTCGCACAGCCATACCGATAGCCCACGGCCCACCGCATCACGCGCAATGCCGACGCCATTGACGCCACCACCGACCACCAGAACATCGACCTGCTCGACCATCGCGCACTCCGCTTGGCTGGAGGCACTGCGTTACTGAGAGGGGAGTAGCCAATGTTCGGCTATGTTCGTTTTTCCCTGCGGGCGACCAGGACAGACCCCCGGGTCACGCGAAAAACGAACATTTCACACGGTCAGCAAGCGGTGCCTGCGTTAAAAGTGAGCATATTCGAACACAAACGAACATGGCACGCTGCAGTGCAGCGCACGCCTTGTTTGAAACACGGCCCATCAGGTGGGTAACCATCGATCCGATCATCGCGGGTTCGGCGGGCGCGCGAAAGCTGGGGCAGCTTACCCCGCTGACTTTATTGACTATTTTTTCGCGTTGCGCCACTAAGCGCATGACCGTCATTTAGGCATACGGTGCGAACGGGCATGGCTCCTCCTGACCGACCATGGCGGTCAGGTGCGCATGCGCCTGTTCCTCATGTATCGCAGGAAGCCAGCAGAGCTTCTTGGTGCGGCTCCGCTGGCCATTCTCGCGGCCTGCCTTGATGCTCCGTGCGAGCCAACGCCGGACCACACGCCGTCGAGCGCAGATGCAAAAGAAGGTCAGAGGGCCAGGCCCTGCATCCCCGATGCTCCAGCGAACACCGGTGTTTGGCCGACCTGCAGCAGCCGACCGTCACCGAGGATGAGGAACGTATCGACATCGCCGCCCAGGGAATTGCCCACGTACAGGAACAAGCCGTCGGCAGAAGCCTTCAGGTCGGTCGGCGCAGCACCTGCTTCCAACGTACCGGCGATCCCGCCGTCAAGGACGGTCAACGAGCCATCGTTGCCGACACGGTAACCGCTGATGTTGCCCTTGCCTGCGTTAGCGGTGAAGGCGAAGCGACCGGACACCGCCAACCAGCATGCGGCTGCCTGCCCGTTTGGAACGTCGCTGGAGATGGCCTCGAGGATGCCGTCGCGCCCGATCGCGTACGAGCTGGCGGCCGAGCCTGCTGCTTGCGTGGCGATCAGATGACCGTGGTTATCGAAGTCGAAACCGAACGGTTGCGGGTCGTTCGAGGGGGTGATGGCGGGGTCTTTACCGAGGCCTCCATCGTGTCCGAGGGTAAACAGTTCGAACCAGCCCTTGGCCGATGCGTCTTTGATCGAGACGGCCAGCCAGTTGCCGTCGGGTGACACCTGCAGTTGCGCGGGCGTCATGCCGACATTGGGCTGATTTCCCACAAGGGGCGCGTCCGTGCCCAGCAGACGCGTCTCGGCCGGCAATGCTACGAGCTGCCCGCCAGCGGTGATCTGAAACGCGGTCACCGTCGAGGTGGCGGCGCTGTTGAGCACGTAGAGTCGATTCCCCCGCTGAGCCACGCTGACCGGGTACGTGCCGCCGGTGGGCTGTATGTCGATCAAACGCAGCCGACTGCCCTCGATGGCGAAAACCGATATCTGGTTCGAGCCGGCGTTAGTGGCAAACAAGAGCCGGCCGTTCGCGCTCTTGAGCAATGCATTCTGCGAGCCGAGGGGATCTGGCCGCGGAGCCGTCGTGCCGACCCCCACGCCCTTGCCCTCGGTAGATGCCACGGAAACCTTTTCCAGGCCGCCGAAGAAATTTCGACGCAGCACGGCGACGCTGTTGCTCTGGATGTCATTGGACATGACGTAGACAAAAGGGGAATCGAATCCGTGCAAACCGGACAGACGATCTTGCGCATGGACGGCGCCGACGGTCGCCAACGCGCCAACGATAGCAATCGCAAGTTTTCGCGACATGTTCATGGACAGTTCTCCGAAAGAGCCGGACGGCTCCAGGGTTCTTCGTGTCCTTGCTCGCGACGGTTACACGTCATCCGTCAAAATGTGCGCGTCATCACGGGTCGATGCTGTCGGCATTCACGGCCTCATGAAGGGAGCCATGTTCGCCGGGCGCAGACCTCGCACGGAGCTCACCGCCTCGAGGAGCGAGGCGATATGGATCACGGTGGATTCGGCCTGCCATTTACCAACCACCTGAATGTTGATCGGCAGACCTTCCCTGCTGGTGCCGAACCGCATGGCCAGACCAGGTAGCCCGGTGAGGTTCAGTGGCACCGTAGCGCCCTGGAGGTAGGTGGCATCCACGGTCTGGCCATCGATGACGAACGAACTTACGCCGTGTTTGTGCGCAGCGATGGGCAACACGTGGGTGATCAAGGCATCGTAGTGCGAGAAGTACTCGGCGAAGCCGTCACGGATGCGCTCAACCGCCTGCTCGGCGTCGATGAAACTCTCCATGGACGTGTCGGGCAGCGAAAGCATGGTCTTGGCCATCGTGTATAGCTCATCCGGATGCCGGCCAGCGGTCGCCTGCTCAAACGCGGGCTTCATTTCCATCACATGCAGCCGATTGAACACATCCAGCGCGAAATCACGCTCGAGGGCCGGAATGCCAACGTGCTCTACAAACACGCCTGCGTTCCCGAGTGCCTCCGCAGCAGCCTTCACGGTGGCGACGACTTCAGGGTCTACCGGGCCGAGCCCGGGACCGACCATCCAGCCGACGCGCAGTTGGCGATAGGGTGCGCGCCCAACGCCAGCGTCGAAGACCGTGGTGATGGTCGAAGCAGCGTCATGCCCATCCGGCCCCGCCAGCAGGGAAAACGCCAGAGCGATGTCCCGCACAGAACGGCCCATGGGTCCCACATGCCAAAAGCGGCGCGGCGCACGGGGCCAAATGCCCGTCATCGGAATGCTTCCATGCGTCGCCTTCATCGATGTAATGCCCGTTTGTGCTGCCGGTCCGCGCACCGAAATGGCGAGATCGGTGCCGAGGCCAATCGGCGACATGCCTGCCGCGATGGCGGCGGACTCGCCGCCGCTCGACCCGCCCGGCGTACGGGTCAGGTCCCAAGGGTTGTTAGTGCGTCCCGACAGGAGATTATCGCTCTCGATCCAGTAGGAAAATTCCGGCAGGTTGCTCTTGGCAAGCAGTATGCCCCCGGCCTTCTTCATACGAGCCACGCTGGTCGCGTCGGTGTCCGGCACGCGCCCCTTGAAGATCGGTGACCCGCGCTGAGTCGACACGCCCGCGGTGTCGATGGAATCCTTGACGGTGAAGGGCACACCGTGAAGCGGGCCCAATTCCTCGCCGGCCATCACAGCGGCTTCGGCGGCGCGCGCGGCTTCGCGCGCCGTGTGCGCAAGGGTGACGATGGCATTGATCCGTGGGTTCAGCACCTCGATGCGATCGAGATGAGCGGCCATGATCTCTACGGGGGAGACCTCTTTGGTGCGAATCATCTCCGCAAGCCTGGTGGCGTCGGAGAACACGATGTCGTCAGTCATGGGCTATCTACCTAACATTTGGTAGGTAGACGGTACCGGCCGCGGACAAAGGCGTCAAGCCCTAACTAACGCATGGTAGGATACGTCCAAGGAGGAAACCGTCATGAACACGAACGAAGCGATCTTGAAGGCTGCTCGAATGCAAGCCCAGTCGCACGGCTATGGCGGATTGAACATTCGTCATTTGGCCGAGGAAGTCGGCATCAAACCGGCCAGCATCTATCACCACTTTCCGGGGAAGGCCGAGCTGGCCGTCGCCGTGGCTAAGCGGTATTGGGAAGACGCGGCTGCCGAGCTCGATTGCATGCTGGCTGCGGCACCCGATGCGCAGAGCGCATTGCGCGAGTACCCCGCCGTCTTTCGCCGCTCCCTGGAGAACGACAATCGACTTTGCCTGGGCAGCTTCATGTCCGCAGAGTTCGACGATCTTCCAGAGCTGGTGAGGCAAGAAATGCAGACGTTCGCCGATGTCAACGTCGCCTGGCTGACCCAGCGACTCGTCGAAGGTAACTTGGTGAAAGATGGAGAAGGAGACGCCCGGGCGCGGGCCATATTCGCATCCATCGCGGGCGCCCAGCTCATGGCAAGAAGCCGCTCGGACATCGCGCTCTTCGACAGCTTGATCCAAAGCTATCGGACTGCGGGGCTTCTTCCTGTTTAACGCAATGATCCGTCGTCCCGGCGCGCATCAAGCACAAGGTGGCCGATGGTGCGTCGACGGACGGGGGCTGGCGCGACGTCAAAATAGACCGACGCCACGCGGCCATCGCTGCGAATGACGACGTTTGTCCGCGACGGCCGACGTTTCGCATTCGGTGCACCTGCCATCTTCACGCGTCAGGCGGTACAAACGCCATGAATGTCGTGCCGGGATCCAGCTTGGAGGCGTCGACCGAGCGGGACGCCGCGGATGTGAGCAGTTCCAAGGTCCGCTGACGGTGCGATGCTAACGTCCAATCACTGACATCCGTGGGGTCGCCGGCGTCGCTGTACCGAGACCATGCAAGGGCCTCGGTCAGGCGATCACGATCAGGCGCGTGGATGACGACCGATTCGTTCGATAAACCGGCTGTGGTTATCTGTAATCGAGTGCATAGTCGTTTCTTCGCTTCCGCCTCCTGGGCATCGGCGGCACGCATTCCAATGATCGCTCGGTCGACTTCAGGATCCACCCACGCGCCGTGTTCGTCCTGCAGCGGCACATCGCTCGCCCATGCCTCCGGCGGGCAGAGCTTTCCCGCACGGTCGAGCGTGATGAACGGATTGACCTCTGCCGGATAGACACGGCATGCGCGCGGGCGATCCTCATAGATGCCGCAACTCATATCAGCCCGGAGATTCGGGCATGCGCCAGGGAACGTGGCCATGAGCGAAACGATGACTCGGACGGGTAACTGGCCGCTGTATGCGGCGAATGACCGGCGCCGCTTGTGGGCGGCCAAGGTGTTGTCGGGTGCAGGTTCCTCCGGCCATGGAATCGCCTCGCAGAACAGCTCGACTCGGCCGCCCCTTTCCAGCCACGACGACGCTTCATCGATACTGAGAGGTAGGCGCAATCCGTGACAGCAACGACCGCACATGGTGCAAGAGAACGAGATCTTCATAGCGATGAGCCGGCGAAGGTGGGTGAGAAGCGCATCGATCCCCGACAAGGTTCCGCAGGAGAATTCGGGCATGTTGTAGCCATGCCTGGCGATTCGCTCTCAGGAGCCATTCGGTTACAGCGCTCGCACAAAACGTCCACCGACCTCGACCCGCGAGGTCCGACTCCCGCCCCGGTCCCGGGCCCGGTCTAGCCCGCGCCTTCGGATGTCGTCTTCGTGCGACGACCCATCGCGGCCGTGGCGACGTCGCCGCCACAACGTCGGTTCGCGAGGGCCGCCTTGCACCGAGAAGCCCTCACCCCTCAGTCCGCCGCCACATGCAACTGAGTCCCCGCCGCCTCGAGCACGGGCAATAAGGGTTCAGGCGGTGTCTTGTCCGTGAACCACGCATCCACACGCGAAAAGTCGCCCAGGCGAACCATGGCGTTCCGACCGATCTTCGTGTGGTCCGCACCCAGGTAGACCTGGCGCGAGTGCTCGATGATCGCCTGCGCAACCCGGACTTCGTGGAAATCGAAATCCAGCAGCGTGCCGTCCAGCTCGATGCCCGAGATACCGATGATGCCGTAGTCCACCTTGAACTGGCGGATGAGTTCGATCGTCGCCTCGCCGGTGACGCCGCGGTCGCGGCCACGCACGACGCCGCCGGCGACAATCACCTCGAAGGTCGGATTGTCGCTGAGCAGGAGCGCGATATTGAGGTTATTGGTGATGACTCGCAGGTCACGATGATCGAGCAACGCGCGACCGACACCTTCGTTGGTCGTACCGAGGTTGATGAAGAGCGACGAGCCATCCGGAATCTGCTTGGCGATCGAGGCCGCGATGCGGTTCTTCTCCGCAGCCTGCAGGGTTTGACGTGCCGCGTAGGCCACGTTCTCGACGCTCGAGGACGGACTGACGCCACCGTGGTAACGACGAATGAGCCCACTGTCGGAAAGCAGATTGAGGTCGCGGCGGATGGTCTGCGGCGCGACGTCGAAATGACTGGCCAGCTCTTCGACGCCGACGAACCCCTCGCGCTGGACGATCGCGATGAGTTCTTCCTGGCGGCGGTTCAATCGTGGATCCATCGTATTCCCGGTGCTCCGTGACACATCAACATGATGCCGGGTCGAGGCGAGAGTGTCATGCGGCGGTTGCGATGCGCGACCGCACCCGCGCCAACGTGATCCGATCTGTGGGAGCCGCTTCAGCGGCGACAGCCCGGTTAGCACCGTGTCCCTGTAGGAGCCACTTCAGCGGCGATAGCCCGTTAGTACCGTGGTGTCCTTGTGGGAGCCGCTTCAGCGGCGATAGCCCGGTTGCGGCGACCTGGCCCGCTGCCGCGGGATCGCCGCTGAAGCGGCTCCCACAGGGGGGCGGTAAAACACAGACAAAGAAAAACCCGCCACGATTGCTCGTAGCGGGTGTTTCAGTATAAGGCCCCTGGCGGTGACCTGTTGCGGGTCTTGCGCTGCGCGCAGACAAAGAAAAACCCGCCCTCAAAAGAGGACGGGTTATTCCGGTATAAGGCCCCTGGCGGTGACCTACTCTTGCATGGCTTGA